>Ga0181401_1000142_pt1 | contig 28105 bp, 24 predicted proteins | sample 24SPOviralmetaG_FD_130130 | JGI IMG/M metagenome (GOLD analysis project Ga0181401, IMG submission 130130) | Marine viral communities from the oligotrophic San Pedro Time Series (SPOT) site, San Pedro Channel, CA, USA - 24 SPOT_SRF_2011-07-20 | ecosystem: Environmental > Aquatic > Marine > Strait...
GCTTGCTCCGCCAAGTCTTCCTCCTCTGCAGTCATTTTCATCTCCTGCTCATTATCTATACTATCAAAATAATTTACATATACTGATGCTATTCTTTCTAATGCTGTTGAATTCATACCCGTCATGCTAAAATTCGCAAAGTTTTGAGGAACTTCTTCTCCTTCCCACAATCGCTCACCTGTTCTTGGATTTATATTTATATTATTTAATAAATCTACTAATCTATCAAATCCTTCTTGACTTCCCGTATTATTTATAAAGCTTTCTAAACCTCGTATACCTCCAAATTCCTTTAATCTTGTTGTTATATAAGCTTGTACTTGCTGTGCTAAATTATATAATGACGCATTATTTGGTTGAATTATTTCTCCTACATTTGTCGCAGGCATTACCATTCCTGTTGCAGTATCTACTTGTAATTCTACGGGAAAATCTGCTATTAATCTTTGTATTATTGTTCCCATTATTGTATATTGATTTTTTGCTTCAGGTGATAAATTCTGATTCGCATCTATTTGTGCAAACATCTGTTCTAATGCTGCCGCTTGCCTTTCTCCTTCCACTATATTTAATGTCGCACCCGCGTGTTCTTGTGCTTGACCTACTAATGCTTCTTGTATTCCTATTATATTTCCTCCACCTCCTCCTCTTCCTCCTCTTCCTCCTCTTCCTCCTCCACCTATTCCTGCTCCAAGACCTCCTCCACCTCTACTTGTATTGCTCTCTGTATTCTCTACTATTTGTTCTAATAATCTATCCGTTCTATTAGGAGGTTGCTCTTGGTCAAGTGGGTTGCCTAATGCATCTGTTTGCGGAGGCAATATTGTAACATCTCTTTGAATTTTATATATTATTGTTGAATTACTCGAACATTTTTGTAATCTTCCCGTTATTGGGTCTCGCAAAGCTGTATTCACTAAAGACAACATTCTATCTTGGTTTGCTGTATGAGTATATGATGACCCATATCCATATATAAAACTACTCGCTTGATAATTTTTCATTAAATAAAATAATACATTTTGCTGCGTCCTACCACTCCTATAATTTGTTTGGCATATATCACTTTCTATTAATAAAAATGGTGATGTTGATAATATTGGAGGTGCTGTCGCTGTTAATGCTTGATTTACTAATTGTAAAGATACACTCTCATCATTTAAAAATCCATTACTATACATAGGAATTCCATTCACTCCTGATGCGTCTGGTGCTGCACTATAAAATGTATTCAAAGCGGGGTCTATACTATTATCTACTGCATTACATAATATTAATGGTTTTGTTCCTCTTGCTATTTTATCTGGTCTTGTTTGATTATATGTTGATGGATTAAATCTATTTTCTTGCTTACCATAAGCTGGTAATAATTCTCTATGTGATTGAAAACCTAATCTTGAAAATAAAGAATTCTCCCAATTATCCTCATCTGCTTCCACACAATCTTTTATTATTTTATCTCTATTTATTTTTGTTTGACCCCAATATGATATTTCATTATTACCTTCCGCATTTTCTCCTGATGCTCTATTATTCCAATAACTGGAGAGATTTATATTATTTGGTGGCTCATAATTTTCTGGACATAACCATATTTTATATACTCCTATTCCTGATATTTCTGCTCTCACTCCCGTATTTCTACTTGGTTCTGTTTTCGCATTTGCTTGGAAATCATCTATTCTATTATTACGACTAAAAACCGCATCTTCACATGCTGTATTTATTATACCTGCCTTTGTCCCCGTTGTTGATGATGGATTAATTGTTGAACTTGAATATGGTATTGATTTTTGATTTAAAATATTATCTTCTTGTAATTGTGTAAATTGTACCCGTCCTCTTTCACCATCATATTGAAATGTTGGCTGTGTTGCTCCCGTCCAAACATAATTTACTTTATTTTGTTCTAAACCAAGATTTACTGGAACTGGAGAACCTGATGTTGTTGTTGGAAATTTATAAACATATAACTTTGCTGCTGAATATTGTGCATAACTATTATTCTGATTCCCAGTATATTGACCATTCATAAATGCTCCAGGCTCACCTAAACCTTGGCACTGGAATACTCCTGGAATTATTGCCGTTACAAAAGGAGGACTTGATACATCACTTACTATACCTGTTCCTGTTGTTAAAACCCAAGTATTCGTTGCTGATAATAAAGGATTTTTATATAATCCCGTAAATCTACCTCCTGCTGGAGTTGATGATGCTGTCCAAGCTGGGTCATCTGCTGATATTAAATTAAATCCTGTTACTGCACCTGCCGTTAATAAACTACTTTGTTCCCATATTAATGTTGATGATTGACCCCATTCAAAATTATCAATAAATTCTAATTTTAATCTATAACTTCCTGCTACATCAGGATTTTCATAAGCTGGATTTGCTGGAAAATTTGTTGTAAAATCCCATTCCGTCTTTGGAATACTACCTATTCCTGTTGTCTGTGTATAAGCATTCGCATCTGCCAAAGGTGCTTGATAAGCATTATCTGTTTCTACTCCTAATGTTTCTTGTGTTCCTATTTCTACCCATTCACCTGCTGTTACTACTACTGTTGATAAAGGTTCTCCTCTTTTTACTTGGTCATTATTTACTGGACATATTGCGTGATTATCATAAAAACTATTCGATATTCCTATACTATTTCCCCAACACATACTACCAAAATTTATTGTTGATAATTTTGATTTATCAGGAGTATAATCTGTTCCAACCATTATTGCACAAAATGTCTTTGTTATACCTCCACCAAGATACATTGTATACGGATAAAAACCTAAATCAAGACCCTCCATAAATGTTGTATCTACTTTGAAATCTGGGTCAGGAGGATTATTTGCTGCTTCAAAACCTGTATCATGAGGGTCAATTATTAGTGGTGGGGCTAAATTTATTATTTTATTACCCTGGAAATTTTTTGCTAATTTTAAAAAATCTTTTTGAAATCTACTTTTCATTTTTAATCTTCCAAGTTCTTTTAACATTCTAAATTTCTCTTCCTCATCAAGATTTGAACGAGCTGATATACCAGCAAATATTTCACTTGTTGTTGTTGGACATATTAATGTTCTACTCACATCATATACTTGTGGTCTATAATCTGCTGTTGCTTGACCTCCCGCTGGGACTGGTAATACTAACGGTTGAGGTAATCCAAGTGATGTACCATAAACTGGGTCTGTTGAAAGCATCGCATTTGTATCAGGTTGATTTAACCAATCATAAATAAAAGGTCTATTTTGTTGATATTTTCCTTGTGGAACGCTACTTGGGTCTTGCGTCCAATTAGGTGGTGGATTATATGGGTGATTTGGTTCTGTTAAAGGAGGAGGAAAAGATGTACTACCATTTTGTGTCCTTAATTGGGCTGTTGTTCTATCATCAGTCATACCTATATCACCGTCAAATATCCAATTACCCACATCTTTCCTTTGATTTTTATAACCTACTGGAGGATTATTATTTTTATTATAATATGTTTCATAATTTCTCATAGCCTTCGCAAACTCTGCCCAATTTTTCTCTCCATCATCTGAATTTGGAAAAGGAATATTTGTATATAATAATTGGTTCTCATGTAATTTATTACATATTAATGATAGTGGTTTTTCTGTTGGATATTTATTTAATGGTGCAATATATTCATTTACTCCTTGAGGAAATGTAAAATCTAATACTTCATATTCTAATTTATTATTTAAAATTATTGTTTTTCCTACTTGCCGTGGTATTGCTCCATCTGCTCCTGTCCAATTCACTTGGTCACAACTATCTACTGGTAAATTTGCCCATCTATCACCTAATTGATATTTATATAAATTTGATGTCGCCATATTTCCATATATTGGATTTCCCCAACCTTGGAAATTTACTTCCGCTAATTCATCTGTTATTGTATCTGTTGTTGATACACTTGTTGTATATGTTGCTGGAACTGGTGGCGTATAAAGGTCAGGTTGCGGGGTTACTAAATCTGGTTGTGGCGTGTAAAAACCAGGAACTGCTGGAATTAATGGAGTATTCACTTGACGAGCTACTAATATATCCCAACCTGGCTCTGTTGCACTTCCATCACTTTTAAAATAAAATCTCACATAACGAGCATCTATTTCATACCAAGTATTTATCCAACCACTATTATTATTTCCTTTACTATCCGTTCCTGATGACGATGGAAATATCCAACCATCTCCTTGATTTCCTCCATTTCCCCAACTATTTCCCCATATTGTTCCAGGACTTTGTGATGATGATTGATATAAATATTGTGATAATGTTGAATCAGAATTTGATAAATTTCCAGAAGATGTTGATAATCCTGCTACTGTATTACTACAAGTTATACCTAATCTATCGTACATAGAATAACTTGAATGTTCAAATTCAAAAGAACGAGGATTTATTAATATTTTATTTCCCGCACCAGCATCATAAGTTATATGACGCGAATGAGATGTCGAATAATCACTACCAAGTCCTCCATCATCTGTAAATAATCTTGCCCCATTATTTAATACTAATGGTATTACATTATTTGCTACATCAAAATCACTTACCAAAGCATTAAAACCGTCTGCTGTCGTATTATAATTTATTGTTGTTGCTGGTATTTCTGGAACTGGTGGCGTATAAAGGTCTGGTTGTGGTGTTACTAAATCAGGCTGTGGCGTATAAAATCCAGGCACTTCTGGCACAAAAACCAAAGATGATACTGTTTCTGTTGCCGTTGTCTGATTTTGACTACTTGTTTCTATCTCTCTCAAGTATGTCGTTTCTTTTATATTATCTAATTGTGCTTGACTTGGTTTTACTGTATTGTCTTCACCTCGTGGTATTCCACCATACTGTTTACCATAAGATTGAGCCAAGTAATCTCTTCCAGATGTAAAATTTGCTGGTTGCACTTTCACACAACCCCCATTTTTTATAGGTATTATATCCGTTATTTCATTACGATATTGAGCATTTACTGGTTGTTTCATCAATATATTTTGTTGTTGTCCTGCTGTTATTTCCGTCACAAATCTATCATAAAAACCCACTCTATTATAATATGGTACTACATTACTTGCTGGCTTTCTATCATCTGGATTTTCTATTGAATTTAATAATATTTTATTCGTTTGCTGTTGTGTTGTTCCTATTCCTGTTAATGTTTCTCTTAATCTTTCATTTATAATTGCTGTTACACTATTAACATCTTGAAGTAATTCTTGGAGAGAAATATATATAAATGCCGTCATCGGTTCTGCTAATGGCATCTTTTCATTATTCATACCTCTTCGCCCACTACCAAAGTGGTCATTTCTCATAAAGATATATGGGTCATTATTACATTCTTTTACTATATTCGCATTTCTATATCCAAATTGTGCTGTTGGTTCAAGTTCCCCATAATCACCCGCATCTGCTGTAAAACTTGCTGGCTCAAATACTGTACTTGGAAATAAATTTAAATCTTGATTTTGTCCCGTCTGTGGTTTTCTTGTATTTCTTGAATATAAAAACATAGCATTATCTCCTCTCATATAACCATTACCCGCAAATTTACCTGCTACTGGTGATATACTTGCTAAATCTAAATTATCATAATTCATTAATCCCTCTTGACTTGAACCTGGTTTTATATCGAATAAAGGCTTTCTATAAAAATCACCATCTAAATATGTCCCTCCCACATATACTGCACAATCCCCGCATTCACAATCTATTTGACGACCATAAGCTGTATTTGTTATATCTAATTCTAATTCTAATACTCTCACATTAAAAGCAGGTGTTCCTAATCCTGCTGTTCCAAATATTCTTACTATTGTTCCTATCCAATCTACTTGTAAATCTGCTTCATCAGGTTCTGTATTATTATTAATATATATATGATTTCCTACATAAAAATTATTTTGATATAAATCTCCTGTTCTTCCTTTTATTACTCCATTATCATAATCTGTAAATAAATTATTTGAGGCATCAGGTAAAGGTGTCGTTTGACCAGACATTTCACTTGGTTGAATACGAACTCTTGATATTCTTCCAGGGTCACCTTGAGCAAATACTACACCAGGAGCCAACCAAGTATAAACACCTACTGGATTTTCTATTTGATATTGATATATTCCATAACAATATTTTTGTGGCACTGGAGCATTCACACCTGATATATCTATTCTTGAATTAAAAAAAGGTAAAGCTGGAGTATTCCAATATCCATCATATAATGGAAAAACATAACCATATCCCATATTTACCTCTCGATAATTTCTTACTTGATTTGTTACAGTATTTTGAGGTATTCTTGGATTTAAATTATATGGTGATACAAGATTTGTAAATCCACTCCCTGTTGTTCCTCCATTTCCATTTATTCCTCCATTTGGGTGAATCAGAGGTAATCCAACACTATATGTATTATTATTATTCATATAAAAAAATACTTCAAGCATTACTTTCGTATCACAATATTTCTTTGTTTCTCCATTCACAACCACATCTTGACCGCTAAATTCTATAGTCGGTGCAGATGTTCCAGAACCTCGTATATTAGCACACACCATTTCCACGCTAATTTTGTCGCCTCGCTTAATAACAAAGTCTGTTTCATTAGCCCATGACCCATTAGTATCATCATCGTCATCGATATTTATTGCACTATTTTCTCTTGAACATTCTATTAAATATGTTTCTGTCCCTTGGAAAGTCGCCATTTAGTATAATAAGATATTATAAAATTACACTAAATATTTACTGACCACTCATAAAGATATTACCAGATTTTATCATCATCATTCTCTCAACCTCTGCCCAAATAAGAACTCTGATTTGACCAACATCTGTGGGAACTCTGGTTCTATTAAGAGTTACAATTACAGGCTGGCGACCAATTTGTGTACCATTGCCAACATAATTCATACCAGCATCTTTGGAAAGATTTACACCAAGATAATTAAGGGCAAAATTTAGTTCTGTGTTTGGAACTCCATGGAAGAACTGTCCAGCATCAAAGGCAGTTTGATTAGCATCAAGAGCATAAGCACCTGCTCCTGTTGTCTGTCCATCAGCAGAGTATAGACCTCTATTTACTTTAATAGGAACATCTTCAACTTGGGACATTTCATTATATAATTTTGATGTTGTATTCAAAGGTGAAGGAAAGATATTCTCATTATTAATACTAACCTGTAAAGTCGTCCCAACATTACTTGCTTTTGATAAATAATTACCTAAAATTCTATTAGCAGGAGTAGTAGGAGCAGCTCCAAAATTAGGAGGAGGAGGAGTAGCAATTAAAAGATTACGAACAATCTGGTGGTCAAGACCAAGAAGAACTGATAAAGGCTGCGATGCATTTGTTCCTGCTGGAACTGCCTGGGCAGGCAGAGTAGAAATAACGTTTACGTAATCAGTCATTACAAGACTTACACCTTTTTCAAGCTCCTGTTGAATGCGGAGCATAGGACTTGGAACACCAACCTGGTCTTCATAATAAATTAAATCTGTTGATAATTTACATGATGATTGAAGAATATTATTACCAGTAGTAAAAGGAGTTGCTCCGCCTCCCGCTGCAGTATTACCAGCAACACATCTATTGCCTGCTAAATCAGCAGAGAAATGAAAGACAAACCTAACACGCTCTTTGAGTGCGAACAAAGGTAGTGGAATTTGGGAAAGTACTGGAAAAATTTCTTTGAGTTTGATAGTCCAAAAAGGCGTTGTTCTATCGCTTGCTGTAGTGCGGAAATGGTCTAATTTATTACATTCTGTTGCTGAAGTTTCAACTAAACCAAGAACACCTTGAGTTGCTCTCGTAGATGCTTGGGGAAATGTATTTAAAGCATTAAGAGCTAATTTACCCCAAGCATTTGCTCCTGTTGCTCCCTGAACCGCTTTCATACCACTAAAAGCACCAAGATAAACATTATGAGTTTGGTCACGAATATCTTGGTCAACCAAGCAATTCTTCATCTGCATAAGATGAGGACAATTCTCAACAGCATTAATCAGAGTTGTACCAAAAAACATTTCAACTCTGTCTAAACAACCAAGAACACCAGCCATTAAAGGAAGGTCATTTCTCTGATTTACATTCGTTTGACTTGTAGTAAGCTGGAGCTGTAAAGCCACATCATCACTTAAAATACCTTCTTGGGGTAGTTCAAAGACTGCCTGACTTTGACTAAAAGAACGGGGTTCAATTAATCGAGTTTCAACTCTTTGTGATTGACTTTCTGCCGCCGATATACCAACCATTTGTGCTAAATCGCTTTTTACCATTTATATAATACTAAAATAAAATAAATTTTAATATTATTTTTAAAATATGCTATTTTTTTTACTAATTTACAATACTTACAAGACCCCTATCATCATAGTTAATAACTGAACGATAAAGGAAGAAAGTATATGAAGACATAGGAGAAGCCCCGTCAAGTTTGGATATAATCCTGGTTGAATATGACTGGTTCTTAAAGTTTGCAGTATTACCCACTCCAAGCATATCACCAACTCTAATACCAATACCATAAACATTCTGAAATCCATTCTCTGTAGTATTAATATCCAAAGCTGTAACCGCATTATGCTGCTCATCACCATTAGCTGTAGCCAAGTTTTCACTATTCTGTCCTGCCAACTGGTCTGTTGCTTTACTGGTTCTTGGTCTTATAGCCATAGAATAATAATATTGACGCTGGGCATCATAAGAAGAACCAGCATATTCATCACCAACAGCAGGATTACGAACAATTACCTCGTTCTCATCGAGCTGGAACTGTAATGGATACAAAACCCCCCCACGCATGAAGCTTGTCTTTGTAATTGGTGCTAAAAGGTCATAAGCACCAGTTGCGGGATTTTTATTAAGCAAAGGTGTTGTTTTCATACTATCTTGACCATAATTAGCAATATGAGGTGTAGGTAAGAAATTAGTAAAGGTAGACACAACTGCGGATAAAGCAGGATTAATCTGCGAGGTCTGGTCATTATTATTAATTACAGAATAAAAAGAACTAAATCCACTAAAGGGATAAGAACTAATGTTTGGCAATGCTCCACCCTTTGGCATCGCATATTCTCCCATAAGACTAACATTAGTAATTTCATAATAACTATTAGGAGTAGTTGCAGTGCCTCCAAACAAAGCTTGAATACTTGACTGGAGAGAAAATTTAAGATTTAATCCACCAATACCATTATTCATAGATAAAGGAATATCAGCACCTTGAAGAAATATACCAGCCATGATAGGCATAGCAACAGACATCTTACGATTTAAATAACGACCCTGGACTTGTTCATTAGAACTTACACCAAATTCATTAGAAAGATATGTTGTATATTCATTCCAACCCGAACCACTTGGTAAAAGACTTGCTAAAAGACGCCCATAATGACGAATTGTTTCAAGATTTTGGTTCATAGCATTATTAATTTCTAATTGTTGAAATAAAGATGCAACTCCCACACGAGAATTAAGGCGAACTTCACGCTCACCCGTACCATCTTGGTTATTATTATTAGGAAGATTTCCAGCACTATCTTTCAATACAACATCAAAACAAAGTTTTAAATTCTTGGAACGGACATAATACTCCTGGGGAGCTATGCTAAAGGTAATGATTGGATTACCCTGGCGATATGAATAAACAGAATTCCCAGATGTTTGATTGTCTGGGGCTATTTCAAATTTACGGACTGCAGAGATATTCGACATTTATATTTACTATATAAAATAATTTTTGGAGAGAATTATTAATTTTTAAATTTTATCTTGTATTAATTAATATCTAAATCATAATATTCTGTTACTAAATAATGAAACCATTCATAATCAAGTTCTGTATATTGCTCTTGGTCAAGAGCCTCATCATTTAATTCTATTGTTCCTGAACAGTTTTCCATTAACATAGATGTTGTTATTGGTCTTATTTTTGCAGCTTTAAATGCTTTACAAGATGGCGTTTCTTGATATAAAAAAAGCTTATTGACTATATCCTGTGGTAAATTCTTCCATATTTTATTATTCATATATATATTATATCATAAATATTTTTGCTTGACGCCTAAATTTTACACCCGCTTTATTTATTTTTTTTGTTTTTAACATTTTCCAATAATCACCTTTACATTCACATATTTGAAATCCAAATTTACTATAAAATTTTATTGCTGCTTCATTAGATTTTAATACTTTTAATTCCACACTTTCCCACCCTTTTCTTTTTATTTTTTTTAAGAATAAATTCATAAGTAAAGTACCTATTCCCTGTCTGCGTTTGGACACACAGATTTTCTCAATCTTCCAGCGTTTAGGATTTCTTTGTCCCTGCCACCAGCTAAAGTAAAATCCTTGGTCACTATTCATAAATATTGTTCTTCTTGTAATTTCTTTTTTTAAACCACCAGCCAGAAATCTAAAATAACCAGGGGGGAAGATGTCGGGGTATGCTTTGAATAAATTCTGCATTTCCTTGACCTTTGCTTTGATTTGTTCGGGAGTTCTGTTCATTATATAGTTAAAAGTCAAGATATTTTTGTGTTGTAATACCAAAGTCTTTGTTCATGGAAAAAAAAATCAATTTTCTTTCTGCTCTCAAAATCAGTACACTTTTTTATTCCTATTTATAGCTTAAGAATGCCTTCAAAACCCAAGTTATGACGACAAATGCCGTCTTGACTTTTGCTTGCCTTTATATCCTTTTTCTCTTGCCTTTGGTTTATAACCTTTGTGATAATGACCTTGACTTTAAAAAAAATTTATTATATCTTGGCTTGGTTTTTCAGTTGGCTAAATTACTATCAATAATTTTCCAAATGGCTTTTTCACTCCAATTCTTTTTACCAAAACCTGAAAGATTATCACATTTTACATATTCTAATATAAATTCCTTTGTTAAAATTTCTGATAATTCCACATATCCTTTCAAATCTCGTGGAACTAATTTATTATCTTCTATGGTATAAGTGTGTCCTTTGGATTTCCAAGTCCATAACTTTGTCCATTTTAATAAGTTCATAAAATAGGTTTCGTTGCTTTGTTTTGAGGTCATATTCTTAAAAGTCAAGATGTTTGTAATGGTGGATATTATATTATAAAAAAAGTTTTCAATTTTCAGATATTAGTATCTTGACTTTCAAAATATATCTTGGCTTGGTTTTTATGACTTGGTTACTTGACTTTTTTAAATATTAATAAATATTGATGTACCTTACAAGAATATCCAAACTTCTTGGCGTTATATCCCATTCTCAAATAATTATATATTTTTTTTTGATTTACAATTACCTTATCCCAAGTTTCAAAGCCAAGACTTTTCATAATTCTCTCCGTTTCAAAACTCAAATTATAAAATTTATGCTTCTTCCTCCAATCCCCAACCATTATACAATATGTTGCACCTATCATCGCTTTCTCTGCCGCTCTCTCAAATATTTTTTTATAAAATATTAAAAATTCTTCCCAACTTTTTAGACTCGATAATCCTCCTCCTTCATATTTTTCCAAGTTCCAATATGGCGGACACGTTATTAATCCATCATGATATGGTATTTCTTTTTCTAAACTATCGCCTAAATGATTTTCTACATTAAATTTCTCTTTGGCATATTTTATTGCTGCTGGACTTTTATCAATTCCGTAATAATTTCGTGATGCGTCTACACAACATTTATGTCTTTCTCCCCAACCCGCAAAGGGGTCATATATAAGAAATGTATCTCTACAATAGAATTCTGCACATAATGTACCTATTTCTGTTTGAAATGGAGAGAATTCTGTTCTACTACTTTGTGTCACCCCGTTCTTTTTTTGACTACCTCTCATTTTATATTTTGGCTTCGCACAATCTATTACGCTTACTGGGTATATGCTATATGGTTTTTTGCTCATTTATATCACTTTAGATTTTAATATTATTGATTATTATTTATTATATAATTAATTATCAATATAATATTTTTCAATCAGAAAACCTTTACCATAATAAATTTAAGGCAAACCAAGCTCTTGACCGTTTTCCATCTTTGCTCATAGGGTCATTTTTATGTCTTGACCTATATGCTTTTCGTCGTTTATCAGCATATTCCTTACCCTTTGTTCTTATAAAAGTTCCGTAATCCCCATATCCTAATGCACCCACATCAGCTAATTTTACTTCTTGAACCTTACCGTCTTTTTTGATTTTTTTAAAGATTGCGATTTTTTTTCCTTTATTTTTTGAAGGTCGCACAATATATCCGTATTTTCTGGCTTGACTTCTTGTATGAGAGGTGATTTTATACATTCCTTTTTTACTTTATGGAGAGAAATTTTATCTAATCTTTCCTTTGCTAAATTAAAATGTTTTTCATTTAATTCTATTCCTATAAAATTTCTATTTAATTTATTACAAGCTACTCCACAACTACCACTTCCCATCGTCATATCTAAACAAGTATCTCCCTCATTACTAAAATATTTTAATATAAATTCTAATAAGAATTGAGGCTTTTCTGTTATATTTTTTATTATTTTTCCTTTCCTTACACTATATTCTTCAATTACATTTATTGGTAATATTGGCTCATATACTGCTTTTTTTGCGTGATACATATTTTTTTTTCCTATTATCAAAGGTGTATTATTTAACTCATGATTCAGAACATTCGTTGGCAATGTTGGTTCGTAAGATATTCTTGGTATTTTTATTTTTTTATTTTTATGTACAATATTTAATCCCGCTGATGTATTATTTGTTACTACATTTAAAGGCAAACTTGGCTCATATACATTCCTTATGCTTTTTTCATAATGAAATTGCATTCCTTCACCCTTTTCTACCTTTTTATTATTACACTTTCTTGACCCTTTTATATGATGATATTTCGCATAATTATATATTGGTTGATGTTTATAAAATATAAATACATATTCTGTTGCTTTTCCAAGTCTTTTCCGTGATAATAAAGGTGTTGTTGTTCTCTTTTTATTCCATACTATCTCATATCTAAAATACTTGGGACAACTATTTATTAATTTTACTCCAAATTTCATATCTCCAAATAAAAAAACAGGACAATTCTTTTTTCCTATTCTCCAAATTTCTCTCCACATTTTTTCTAAATCTATTTCATTATCCCAAGATAAATGTTTAAATCTGCCATAAGGTAAATCTGCTATGACTATATCTATACTATTATCACTTAAGTCTTTCATTTTTTCCAGACAATCTCCCTGATATAACGATTTCATTTACATTAGCTTTAGATTTTAATAATTCCTTATGGTTCTCAAATCTATCATATAAAAAATATGCGAAATTTGTCGGGTCAAGTGAGGTGTCGTGTTCTCTTTCCCACGATTTTATTATTTTTATATCAAACATATCTGGTACTATCTTATATTTTTTTATATTTTTTTTTATTTCATATATTTTTATAGTTTCCATTTTATTATTTGGAGAGAAAAATATATAAAATTATCTTTAAAATTCAACAGCAACACTATTTGGTGTAATCACACAGGTTCTAATATGATATAACCAAGTTCCTACAAGTTTATTAATAACATTCTCGTCCGCTGCACTACCATATTCTACATTTAATCTGATTTCATTCTCATTAGCATTAAAAGAATGACCATCTTTAGCCAACTGTCTTGGAATACAGAAATTTCTCGCATTTTCACATAAATTACGGGGAACAATATTTAATCTACTAATTGCCTTTTCTGTTTCATGGAGATGAATTGCGTCCCAAGATAATCTCTGGGCTGCTTCCTCATTTGCTGTCGCTACAAGTCTTGTGCTGACTCGACGATTTGGAGTTAGACGATTAGCAATATTCCAAATATAACTTTGGCAGGCATCTCCTACAGGACGGAAAGTATCCTCATATAATCTTGCTACACTTCGCATAGGCTGCGACACAATTGAGCAAGCTCGTCTTTCATTTGACGGAATTAACAGCTCACTACGGGGAATTCCTGCCTGGAGATTTTGACGATATAAATTATATGAAGGATAATCAATACGAATACCACCTCCACTACTTACTTGTCGCATAAGACCATTCATAGTTTCACCTGATGCTTGGACTACAGAACAAACAAATTCTACATTTTTCATTTCAAAATTAGCCTTTAAAGAATTAGCATCTACATATACTCTACCATTAGCAGCAATACCTGCTGCTCCTACATTTGCAGCACCACCCGCACAAGTATAAGTTGGACGACCAGCTACAGAGGCAACATTAGTAATAGTTCCCAAGAAAAGAGGAGGGTCAGGGGCAATCTGTTCAACATATAAATCTTGACCAACAGAATAAGCAATATTACTAAAGTCAGCGAGAGCAGCCTGGATTGTGGCGGGTGGAACAGCATCAACTCCCGATGTATTTACAGAAAAACCAGCTATTGCTGGATTTGCAGCCGCTCCTGCCGTCGCAACCGCCGCTCCAAATGCCTCTGGGAGTTCTGCCCCCGCAGTTGGAAGACCTCTAATTTGTCGAATACCCGTATATGTTGCCGCTGTGCTTGAATATCCTATTTGAGTTAAAGCTCTTAAAGCTGCTTCTTTCTTTTGCAGCTGAATACGAATGCGAATACCATTTAAGGCTATTACAGGCAGTAATTTTGCTCCCTGTCCAAGAAGACCACTCATATAAAGGGGAACAACACACTCAACCTCTTTAAAAGTTGTACCATCTACTGGGTCAAAATTAAAATATTGACTTTTTAAAGCACGACTTTGAACTGGCGAAACCCCCTCCATCAAAGTTCTCATATTCTCTAAACCTTGGGTCTTGGAATAATGGTAATACATAGCAGTCCATGTGCTTACATCTTCAAGTTGCTCTAATAATTGGGAATTAGCACCATCATATATGGATATGGTTGAAATTACAGATGAACCACCCGCCATAGGGTCAGGCTGTGCGATGCAATTAGTTTCAGTTGCGTCTGCTTTTACTTTAAGTAAAAATTTAAGATATGACCCTTGACTGGCGTTTAAAAGAGGCACTTCTTCTGGACTAACAAAGATTTCAATAATATCCTGTTCTGTGTATACACTGTTTCTATCAGTTAAAATAGATTTGGACAAAGTTGGAACACTCATTTTATAATATACTAATATAAAAAATATTTATTTCTATTTTTAAAATAAATATTTAGTTAAGCAAGTATAGGAGCGGCTACTCTTCCTCCTAAATCTAATGTTGGTTGGCTTATTGTTGGTAATGGTTTATCTCTTAAAGCACTTTCTGTTGCTTCTGTCTGAAAACTTTCTACAGCTCCATATACTCCTGCTCCTACACTACCTAATTCTGTTGCTGCTCCAAGTCCTTCTAATAATGCTCCTAATGGGGCAAATACACCAGATGCCAAAAGCCCTGCTCCTATACCTTCTTCTGCTGCTCCCGCTATTTCTCCACCTGTTGATGCAGCAGCACTATCTAAAACATCACCTAATCCTGATGCGGCACTTTTCTCTTCTGTTGCTGCTTGGCTCGCTGCACTACTTAATTCATCATCAAATTCTCCTGCTCCAGGTGCTTTTGATGTCGGTCTTGGTGGTGGTCTTTCTTCTGTATCTAATTCATTATATCCTTGGTCTGGTTGTTTACGTAAAGGAAAGTCCCTACCCGATTTACCCATATTTCCTATTCCCATTCTATCGTTTTCAAAGCCACTATCCAAACCTCTCTGTGTGGAAAATCTGGGTTCTTCATGTGAAAATAAACTTGGCTCTCCCGTTCCAAGTGGCTCACTTGGTCTTGGTAATCCATATTCATCTAAATCATCAAAACCTTCAAAGCTCTCTTCTGCTGGTGCTTGTGTTTTTGTTTCTCCTGAACCTACAGAACCTCCATAACTAAAATCTCCACCTTTACCATATTTTGTATCAAAATAATTAGGGTCATCTGTTTCAGTCATTTCTATATCATTCTTTGCTCTCATAGCATTCTCCTTTACTCTTGCTATTGGATTAAATTCCATTTTTTGCTCCCCGCCAAAGGCAGATGTTGTCCTTAAATTATCAAGTCTTTGTGAAAGTTCATCTGTTTTTGATAATACTTGAGATTTGATATTTCCCGCTGCTCCTTCTATCTGCCCCCTCGCTTTATCAAGAGCTGCCTTTGCTCCTCCCTGTGATATAAAATTATATAAATCTCCAGCTCGTCCTGCTATACCTTTAACTCCTTCTACCGCTACTGGTAATTCTAAACCAAGTTTAGCAACTTCTGAATATTTCTCAAATTCTCCTTGAAGACCAGCTAAAGCATTATTTCGTTGCATAATATTATTATCCCGTAATAATGCTAAATTATCACCATAGGATTTCACATTATTTTGTATCGCACTTTCAAATCCAGTAATACTCATTTATATTCTTGTAACATAAAAAAAAATTAATAAACTTGAGTATGAAAATTTAAATATGCTTCAGGTGGCGTACTATCAAGACGAAAATATATCCAACTATACATATCTCCCTGTGCATGAGCCATTATCTCATCAAATTTACCACCAAATGTATCATTTAAATCATATTTTAAAGCATCAAGTTCCTTTGTATTCTTTATCATTCCACTCACTATCATACCTGTTGAATTTGCCCTAATAATTGGTGCTAAATCTAAATATTTTTGTGTTGAATATAAATACATACATGGGTCACCTTTCCTTACATAATGCCTGAACCTACTCGCCAAGCGAATTACTGCACCCGTTGTCTTGCTTCTACTATCAAATTCTCCATAACAATCATCTACTATTAACGCATAACTTGTATCATTTTCTTCTACCTTTTTTTTATTTTGTTGCATACCAATTAAATCCGTTATTATTTTATTATCATAAGCATCATAACAAGTATCTCTATATTTCTTTGCTGTAAAGCGACTTGTCGAGTCATTCCATACTGTGGGGGATATTACCGTTACAGATGAAAACATATCTTCATCTCCTTCTCTACTGCCATAAAAATTTGGATTATGCAAAAAATTATTCCACAAAGTTCCCTTTCCCATGCGAACTCCTCCTACCAAGCTAATTAGCTGACCTTTATATACATTTGGTATATTTGGGTGTAATTCCCTCTTGTTGCTTTCATCTTCATTATCTTCTGCTACTACGGGCAAGATTGTTAAATCGTTATTCATTTATATATAATCAATATTTTTATTTTATATTTTTCTCTCCATAATATAAAATGAATGATTATGAAAATAATGTTTTAACTGATTTTAAAGTTTTTTGTCCTACTGATGTTATTCAAAAGTATAAACACAAACATACTAATGATAAGAATTGGACAAGATTTTATTATTATAAAGATAAAAAAAGACATCAAGTTGGTAATGAAAATATTGAATTTGATTATGAGGTTTCTTCTACTCTTGCTTATAATAAAAATGTATTTTATAAAATGACCACTATGTCTAATCAAGATGGTTTTTTTGATTATTATTTTAAATTAAAAAATAACTTGCCTAAAATAGTTGTTAAAAAATCTAATAGAAAAAATCAAAGTAATAGAACTAAAAATATTAAAGAGGTTGGTACTAATCCTACATTGCCACCCATTTGTCCAGAAAGTGGAAAGTTTATATGCCATTTTAAATGAATAATTCTCTCAAGAGTTCTGGGGGAATTCTAAATTTCATAGTTCTATTTTGACCACAACCAATTGCTGGTTGGTCTTTCTTATGTGTACCTAAACTTTTTTTATGTTTATTATTAATCATATTATTACATTTACCTTTTCCCAAACATAATTTTGGAGAGAAATTTAATTTATTTGTCCATATTCTTGTTCTTTTTCTATATCCCCAATCACAATATCTACAATAATCAACAGTATATGAAGGCAAGTCAAGCATAAAATCTTGATTTTTTAATGTTCCTGTTTCTGGATTTTCTATATACCAGTATTTAGGATTAAAAAAATTTATTATTTCCAAGACTTTTTTTACCCATTCTATTCCTTTTTTAAAATCGAGTGCGAATAATTCTTGAGTATATATATATTTATTTCCTTTTTTTCCTTTTTCTCTTCCTATCCAAGGTTTTATTAATGCACTAAAATATGTGCATGGTGGCGATGCCCATATTATATCAAAATTTTTATATTTTTTATAATCAAATTTTAATATATCTACCAAGTGAGTTGGAGGCTCATGATTATGATATGCTCGTATATCTACACTTACTACCTCCCAACCTTTCTCTTTGGCTATTTTTCCAACGCTTCCCGTTCCGCTAAATAATTCAAGTATTTTCATATAATATTAGTCATGATTTTATTCTGAATCACTATCTTCATTCTACTGGTAATTCACGCATTTCTTCAATCCAGGGTTTTTCCATTTCTTCATATCTTTGTTTCACTTTACCACGATGGGCTAATAATATACATTCATCTAATTGTTTTAGATTTCTTAATAATTTTTTATTTTTTATTTGTTCTTTATATAATTCTTCTTCAAGTTGGGTTATTATTTCATTTTGGTGGTCAATCACCATTTCGTCTAATCCTTTGAGTGTTTTTGCGAGTTGTGCTTTAGTGGGCATAATAATAATATAATAAACATTTATTAATATTATATTATTTTCAATTTGCTATATTCCATAATTCCATCTACCTCCACCTGTCTTGTGTTGAGCAAAACTGCCTATATTTCCCGTCCATTTTGCTACTCTTGGTTTACTGGGCGGTGCAACGGGTCTGTGCCTTTGGTTTATAACCCTATTTGGGTGTGGATTTTTGCTTGTTGAATGTTTTTTTTTTCTTTTTTCTTCGTACATATCCATATAATTAGAGAATGTATCATAGTCAAGTTTTGTATTTTTCGCTGGAGCAGGCATCTTTGTTGGTTCTGCTTTCTTGGTTTTTCCAGCTGCTTTTGCTTGTCTTGTTGCTAAACTTTTAGCTCTTCCTCTTGCTAAAGCATCTAATTGAGATTGGCTCATAACTTTCTTTTTTCTTTTTACTTTATCTTTTCCTCTTCTTTTTTGTGGGACTTCTTCTTCTATTGTTTGGAGAGAATTTGGTAAATTATCTTTTATTTCATCTTTTACTATTTCTTTTTTTTCTAATTTTATATTTTTTTTTTTGAATTCTTTTCCAAAGACATCTGTTGCACCTACAGGTGGTTCTTGGATTTCTTGCTGTATAACTTCTACCTCTTCCTCTAATTCTTCCATGGGCTTTATAGCTAAATCAGCAAGTGGGTCTTTAATTGTCGGCAGTCTATGTTGGCTCATTATAATCTACATTTAGATTTTATTTTTGTATAAAAAGTATTAATGAAATACTGATGCATTTCCACCTTGACTATAATCACTATCACTATTTCTCTTTTTTATTTTTATTGTTATAGTGCTTGTCGAGTCTAATATATCTGGTTTATTTCCAAGAGCGTCTGTTAGTCGGCATCTCAAAGAGCTGACGGAAAATGGTGCGGGATTGTTCAAGCAAATCCAGTTTTCCATAGGACAAGCAAAGAATTCACCTCTATGATTTCCTACCCTATCACCTGCTGCTGGTGATTTATAAGGTCTATTACCTGTTGGTATAACTCCTAATATTGCAGCACTATTACCTCCACTATTCAGATTTAATGTTCCAGCAGCATCACTACCTGATGAATTACCATAATATCCTGTTATAGGTAAATCTGGTAATGTTACCACTAAATTCAAGTTTTCTGGTAATGTTATTCCTAATTCTAATTCTGCTGGTAATCCTGCTGCTGCTGGGAGCATAGCTGTCGCTGCCACTTTTCCATAATGTCCTATATATCCTAATACTTTTGCTATTGTTGATTTTCGCAATATTTGTCTGCATTCTCTATCCCAAGTTCCTCCTTGTGCCTGGGGTAAAGCATTTTGAATAGGTGAAAGATTATTTAATAAAAATGTAAATGGACTATAAGCTCCCAAATCCCCAGCAACCATAGCAGCAGGGAGTGTCGCCTTATGATGAATAGCATTACATAATACTCTTGGTTCTTGATGCGATGAACAAAGTCCCATACGAATAGGAAGATGTCTATATAAATCAAAATTTAATCTATCACCACCTAATGTTGCCGACCAAGTTCCTTGATTAGCTGGGTCTGCTATAATTATTTTTCCTGGTAATCCCGCATCTGTAACCGCAACAGGAGGAGTTGTCCAAGTATTTGCTGCTAAAGATGTTATTCCCATATATCCCTCTAAAACATATACTGGAGCAGCTCCTGTATTATCAAGCACGGGACGAATTCCAATATTAATATGAGAGGCAGGTGAGGGAGGAATGGCTATTCGTCCCCAGTGTACGGTTTCTTCTTTTAAACGATTATTTACTCCTTCTACTGTTTTACGACCAGGCTTACGAGCATAAAAATCAGCTTGTAATCCTGGAGCAGCATTCGGGTCACTTATTTCCCACCATACAGTAAATGCTGTTCCTCCGTTTAATTTATTAGTATTACTATTAACATTATATATATCATTACTTGTAAATATTGTATTATCAAATATTCCCCCACGAAGAGCCGTAATTTCTCTAACACCCGTATTATCTGTGCGAAATCGCCAATTATATCCTCCATGTTCAATATTTATACCACTCCCATTTGGTGCAAATGTTCCTAATCTTGCTCCATTATGTGTATTCCAAAGTGGTTCTGTATCAACAAAAAGACCATTTCCATTTGTTCCTTTTAATTTTATCCAATCAATATATGCTCCTGCTTCAGGCTCGACTGTGCCTCCTATTTGATTAGTACTATTTATACCTCCTTGTCCAATATTATTAGCACCTACTTGAGTAATCCAATTTCCAACATCTCCTTCTGTCTGTGTCTCACATACTTGAGGGGTATTCCAAAATGTAAAGGGAGAGCCAGCTGCAGCAGCTGATGCCCAACCTCGACATATATTAGAAATGCCAACTTTATCAGGATTATTTAATTGTGAATTAATTTCGTCGCCAACTCCTTGAGCTACTAATTTTATAGGAAAATTCTTACCTTTTGTTTCTACATTAATTTCAAATGGACTATGTGGAGTATATAAAGCAGCATCACGAGTACCATCTTGGAGTAAAGCACCTGAACCAAGTTGGAAACCTAATGAATTACTACCAGCTGCAACCTGTGCCTCTAAATCTACCATCAATCTACGATTAATATTAGAACTTACTAAACAAACCTCTGCATCTTTTGGAAACTTTATTTGTTCCGTCATAAAATTAGAGAAATCCTCTGGGTCATCTCCTTTACTATTAAGAACTATTAAACTCATTTATATTATCTAAATATAAAAAAAATATTATGTTACATTATAAATGCCTCATTTTTCCAAAGTATTTCAAAAAGCTAATATGAAGTTAAAGAAAAAACGACAACCAAGGAATTTACTTGATGTCGCTAAAATGAAACCAGAAAAAATGCCAACTCCAGAAGATATTTTTGGTAAGGATTTAAAAGTAAAGGGTAAAAAATAAATTTCTCTCCATATTCTAAATGTCTAACCATTCTGTATACAATGTATCTCAAGGTGTTGATATAGGTTATGAATATTCTACCTATATTTTAGGAACTCTTTTTTTTGCATCTGAAGTTTTACCCTTGCTTAAAGGTAAAAGTAATGGTCTTCTTCATGCTGCTTTATGTCTTATTCAAGGTTCTAAATGTCTTCTTGATAAAGCTGAAGCTCAAACAAAGGCTGCTCTTGATAATGCGGTTAAAAATCCTGTCGCTGAAAATTCTGTTTAATTCTTCAAAATATATATAATTATGTATATATTTTGTTCATATCTGTATAATTGGTATATTTTATAATTTCATCTTGTTTCTTCTCCCCCCTTTTATTTTATTCCCCCCCTTTTGGTTTTAAAAAGGAGGGAAACCATAAGATGCTGTGGTTTTTATTATTTTAATATTTCTTGGTCTTAACTGTTGGTCTCCCCCCTTTCACCCTTTTTTTTTATTTTCTTTTCTCATAATCTATAATTATAAAATCAAAGTAAAAATAAATTTCTCTCCAAAAAAGGGTGATTGGAGGAAGATGGTCATAAACAATTATACTATTATTACTAATCCTTACCTTTTATGCTGTTATACTCATTCACACCCTTTTTTTTTCAAAAGGGTGTGTGTTGGGTGTAAAGGGTGTGTGTTATACTAATCTGTATCACTATCTTCAAAATCTTCTTTTACTATATTTATAAAATAACCTTTCTTTCTACTTTTTGTATAATTATCTATATGACCTTTACTTAATTCTTTCTTACCATCATATATAATATCTTTATCTTTCATAATATTCTTTATTTCTTTAAAACCTACTTTTCTATTTAATCTTTCTTCAAATATATTAATAACAACTTGTCTATATAAATATCTATCTTCTGTTGCTGTAAAATAATCATCAATCCAAGTATAACTATCTTCTTCAACTAATAATTCTCTAAAATTTTTATTTAATCTATAACTTTCTTTTAATCCTTCTTGATAATATTTCATAGCATAAGGATAAAACATTTTAAAGAAAGCACATTTATATCTATCATTTTCAAATAATAATTCTATATCTTCTTTCAAATAAATATGTTCTTCTGCACTACATATCTCTTCTTCTTCTTGATTAACAAATTCACTATTATAATATTCTACACCAAATCGTCGAGCAATTCCTTTATCTACATCATCTCCAAAGTTAGGATTATGATTAGTCTGTGCTTCCATTTTACCTTGTATTTTCATATTAATCTCTTCTTGAAATAAAGGTTTACAGGTAATATATTTATCTTCAATATGTTCTTTTAGTTTTGCAGTATCTAATTCTTTATCACCCCATTCTTCCAAGAAATATAATCTAATAGGTCTTCCAGCAAACTTGGAAAAACATTTATTATATGCTCCAGCAGTATTAAAAGCATCATTGCCAACTTTATCGCAATAAATAGGAAAGCATACTCTGAAGCATTTACTATCTGTGGATTTACCATTACTTGCTTTTCTACCTACTTTAATCATAGCAAACTGTTCTCTAATACAACCAGTCAAACAATATCCTCTCCAATGCAACCATGAACTATAATTAACATCATTATATCCATGTATTTTCATAAAAATATCTTTTAAATGTTTTAGTTCTTCAGTATATTCTTCTTCTATATAATCATAATCAAGAATACCATCATTTGTAATATACATTTCTTTAGTTCTTGATATTAATATTCCTGTTTTTAAATCAAAAGCACCATTTTTGAATTGGAATAAATGTGCAGTATTATCTTCCAAATTATATTGAATATATCTTTGTATTTCAGGAGTATGTTGTATAGAATTTAATATATGATTAACTGTTCCATTAGTCCAAGAACCTGTTGATGAGAAATTTCTTAAAAATCCTTCTATAGCTTTATGAACTTGTTTTTTATATTTTTCTTTACTTTCACTATCATCAGGGAGTAAAGAATATCCAGACAATAATTTAGTTCTCCATAGAGGATATTCTTTCTTAATTAAATATGTAACCCAAGTTTTACCTTTACCTTTTCCTTCGTCCCAAGTATTACTTTGTTCATTAAAATAAGCAACACGACGACTTTCTATTTTATAATTTAGATTAACCATAAAACTATTTTTATATTTATTATAAAATTCATCTTGGAATAATTTATTTGGGTCTTCTAAAAATCTTTTAAAATTATATTTTTTTCTGTTCTGTGACCAGGTGCTTTTCCAAGAATTAAGATATTCATTATATCTACTATCGAGTTTAGCAGCGTCCCATCTTTGTCTAATCCAACTATCATTAGAATAATTACAATCAGGTCTGCTGCATCTTTCTAATAATAAATTATATACATCTTCACTTTCACTTGCGGCAAAAGCTTTAATAATACCAGAACATTTTTGGACATCTCTAATAGTGGCATTAGGAATACGATTCAGATTATCTTGAACAGCTTGTAAATCAATATTTTGAACGGGTGTACATTCTACGGCAACAGCTTGGGCTACAGGTAAAGGTGGAGGTGGTTGTTGAGGCTCATTATCCAGGGAAGGAACTTGGGGTTGTGGAATAAAAATTTGAGGTAAATCTTCATATATTTTAATACCTTTATCTACATTTTGAATAACACTACCTAATTTAGCCCACTGCCATGTGCCTTTTGATAATAATTCAATTCCTCTACTTCCGTTTTCACTTAATCCAAAACACTCTGGAAATACTTGCCGTTTAGCAAGACCAGGAGGTAAATTATCTGCCGCAATAATAATATGTTTTCCATATGACTTGGTATTAGATATTTTAAATGGATAATCAATTAATAATTTTAATATTTTAGCTTGGTATTCATTAGTTTCATTTAAGACGCAATCAACATCAATAATAATAATTTTGTCCATATCAACAGCAAAGTGAGTATATCTATCAATATTACCATTATTATAATTAGTCCATCTTTGTTTTATTGTATTTTTCTTCTCTTTAAACCATTTAACAGAGGCAAAATCTTCAAATTTCTTGTGTGTTTTTCCTTGGGCATCAGTCCAAATTTTGACTTTTATAGGGCAAGTCTGAATCCCGTTTTGGTTGCACCATTCTAAATAATCCATATTATAAATAAACAATAAAAAAATATCTTTATATTGATTTATATAACCAATATAAAAATAATGTAAATAACCAGTTTTATTCCTTTCGTTTTCTTCTCATTAGATTAAGACCAAGTGTGAGTTGTTTATGAATTTTCTTACTCATTTTGATGTCGTTATTTTTAAATTTGAAAGAACTTCCGTCAGGAATTCTATTAATTCTCTCCAGTTCGGTTGTTTTAAACTTATAAGACATAGGGACTTTAAGTGAGCGATGTAAGCCACCTTTATTAAATGTAATTTTTTCACCACCGAGTTCTGCTGTGGCTTTTTTTCTTGGAATATAAGGTCTTTTTTTTTTCTTAATATCCTTACCTCCTTGATGAAAGTCTTTATCACCTTTTTTAGTTGTATAATTCATATCACCAGGATTAGTTTTTGATTTCGTCCCCTTTTTGGAACTTCTTGTTTTCTGGGTCATACGAGAGGACGATGTGCTTGATTTTTTCTTCTTTGGCGGCATTTATATTATACATATAATTTATTTTTTTTTGATGTTCTTCATCAAGCCATTCTTGATGGAGTTTAGTTCTAAAATGTCTTAAACGATGAGTATATGACCAAGTGCCTCCACATGGGCAGTGTCTTATATGTTTATTAGCGAGCCTCCATCTTTCTGCTCTTTCTTTAGTTTTGACTAAATCTTCAATAGAGCTTTTACTATTTAATGAGCCTATAGTGCCAATCCACTTTGCTTCCTCGATAAATTGGTTTGATTGTTCTGTATCCATAATAGGAATGCATATTAAATCATTTTTTTGCATACCACATTCTCTAAAGTGTTTATAAACGGGTGAATTATAACTTTGTCTTTTGGGATTAAAACATTCACTTTGATGTTCTTGTTGTCTTTTTCTTAAAGGACGAGATGTACTCCCCACATAAATTTTATCATCTTTAGCTTTAATAATATATATTTGAGCCATTTATATATTATTAATTATATTTATTTAAGTAGTAATATCCGCATAGGTTATACTGTTTCTTTTTTAGCATAAAATTTTTCAGCAACTTGGGTTGTATGACCCATTTGCTCTGCTAAATCTAATTTAAGTTTTAATTTAGTATCATCTTTTTGCGTGTTAGATATGAAGATTGTTCTTATTAATGTTGGAGAGATTTTCTTCTTAATCCAACTCTTGGTTATTCTCATAACAGCTTGAGATAATCCATTTTTACTTAATTGTTTACCACGGATATTATAAAGTAAAGTTCTCATATTAATATTGTCTGCAAACTTTTCTTCTGGATTACCATATTTTAAATAAATATTCATAATACTATTAAGTTTAGGTGGTAATCTTAATAGATATACAGATTGTTGAATACCATTTCTATCTAAATTTTTATTTTTCTGAACTTGTTTTCCAAATGAGAAGAATTTTTTATTTTTACCAACAACAACCAAGAAATTATGTTTTTCTTTTTCATCGGTGGTTAATTTATTATAATCTTTTCTATTCATAATCATCATATCAGCATAATCAAGTCTTCTGGGAGCAATAAGAGTATATAAAGATATGATGAGCCAATCTTGAAGAAATAATCTATGTTCCTTTGATATATCACCTTCCATATATTCTTTTTTATTTTTAACAAAGACTTTCCTCATATTTTTAACAATAGAAGATAAGACTTTCCATGATGCCCAATTCTCATCTTGCTTTGATGTTTTTTTTTGTTCTATTTGATTTTTATTATATTCTAATGTTAATGTTTTTAATTTTTTTTGATAATCAAGATATATATTTTTCTCTCCAGATTGTTCTATAAGTTTAGATTTTGAACGGTTGGGTTCTAACATAATTAAAATAACAGCATATAATAAACGGCTTTTACTCTGGCTGTGTTTGCCGCTTTCTATCCACGCAGAAACGCCACTTATATCATTAAGAAAATCATTATTAATATATTCTTTTTGAGTAATACCAGCACTTAACTGGCGAATATTGGTGGCGTAAGATTTCCAAGTAGCGAGTTTGGTATTTCTAAATTGCATCACTTGTTCTTTTAAAGTGTCCATATATAATATATATTATATATAGATAATTCTTTTTAATATGTTTAATAATAAATATTAAAAAGCTTTGCCTGCTCTCCAAGTATAATATCCATTATCTTGTCTTCCAATACCAAGTAAAACATATCTGCCATACCATCTTTTATCTGCAACAATATGTTGGAATTGTATAAACCAATTATTATCTTTCATTTCCTGTAATCTTTTGGGAGTAAAAACATTCATACTGGAGAGATTTATTAACCAATAAATTCTTTCTGTTGTGGTTTCCATGGCTCGTTGCATAAATTTCCAGAATAGTTTTCTTGGACAAAAGGGTGGATTCGATATAGTTGTATTTACCATAACTTTCTCCTTTCCTAAATAGTCTTTACCCTCTGTGAGTTCATAATAAATCTTGGTTACATTATCAGGAAGATTATCATAAAAAGCCCCTTTACCACGACAGGGTTCGCATACAATTTCACCGTCTTCCCAAGTAATTCTATCAATAAGATATTTCGCCATACTTGGCTTGGTCATAACAATATCAGGGTCTTTTTCTAATTGTTTATCAAGTTTGCTGTCTTTAATTAATCCCCAATCCTTCGCCATAGAAGAAGTCATATATAATACTGCAATAAAATTATATTATTAATTATTATTTATTAGAAATAGTTTTACTCAATTTATTTTGGAGAGAAAAATGTCTTTGTCTTTATAAAAAAATTTAATATATTAATAATTTATTTATTTAAACTTGCCTTTACTAATATCAATAGCATAAGGCAAGTTTTTAACTATTTTTTCATAGTCCTTTTCATCACTATCATGATATATGGAATATCCCCGTCCTTCGTGATTATTAAGAATATTATATATACCATTTTTAGATTTATCATAAGATATAGCATAACAATCAAAGATGCTCTTGTCTGTGATTGATGTCTGTATAACATTACCGTCATCATCTTCATCATACTCCCAGCCTTGTGATTGTTCGCAACATAATACTTTTTTAATCCAAAATTTTTGTTTATAAGGTATTTTTCCAAGTCCTGGACAACCAGAAATTATAAGTCTTTCTTCAACTCTTATAGGTTTATATAAATCCAAGTTCCAATCGCAAATGTATTCAAGCCACCATTCATCTTCGTCCAGGTCTGCTTGGACATATGTCCAATTTCCATCAAAATGATAAGAGAGTTCTTTTTTACCTCTTGCTGTTAAGGTTATTTTTTTATGAATATTATCTATTACCTTTGAATAATGTTCATCTTTAGTATATAATCCTTTTGGTGTGTTAGTAATCATTTGGGTAATAGAAGACATAATATAATAACATTTTGTCGTATAAAAATAAAATCAATTTTCATTTTTTTTGCGGCGAAATCTCTTGACTTTAGTTATACTCTTACATACCCAGTTATACTGTTTAGTAGTTAGTTATAC
>Ga0181401_1000145_pt1 | contig 27941 bp, 43 predicted proteins | sample 24SPOviralmetaG_FD_130130 | JGI IMG/M metagenome (GOLD analysis project Ga0181401, IMG submission 130130) | Marine viral communities from the oligotrophic San Pedro Time Series (SPOT) site, San Pedro Channel, CA, USA - 24 SPOT_SRF_2011-07-20 | ecosystem: Environmental > Aquatic > Marine > Strait...
TTTACCTGTCTTGGTGTTAAGTGTGGGATTCTGCTCTATGTGTTTGCTTAGTTTTGCCATTTTATTTTCCTTGTCCTCTGTATTTTTTGTAACTGCGCTTCTTTGATTTGTTCATAGTTGAAAACTTAGTTCGCTTGTTACCTATACTGGTTTTCTTTGGTTGTGACTCGTGTGCCACAAACGTTTTGTGTTGTCTCATAACCCTCCCGGTTTGAGGTTAGTTTATCGTATTATAGCAGATTACGAGGGTTTGTCAACCAAAAAGATACAGTTATTCGTCAGTGATTTGGGGTGGCCAATCATCGTTGTCCACAACATCCCCGTCAGGTTCTCCACCGTCTATCACACGAAACACAGGACCTTTGTTCTTTTTTAAGGGCTCTACATTGTCTTGATGATGTTCCTTTACGTGCAGTACAATGCCTTCTTCTGTGGTAGTGGGCAGTGTTTCACGTATCACAGGTATGCCAAAATGCTCTGCTACTCTGTCCAAACAGTAGTATATGGCTTCACGACTTTCGTCATCTACCTGCATGTCTGCCGCGGCTGCTGATAGATTCAACAGTAGCTCTGCGCACTCTTCTATTGAGAGTTCTTCCGGATCTTGTGGTTTCATTTGGGTTGCTCTCCTTGGAGCTCTTTGATGTGTATGTTTCTATTTACGCAGACTACTATCTATAGCTGATAAATATGAACATGCTTCAAACTAAAACACCTCACACAATTATATTCAACGACAATTGGGAAATCAAACGCAGAACCTCAGGCGCATACAAGGTAGCAAACCTCATGCACAGATTGGGTTGGCGCACCACACAGATTGACTGGGTCAGCTCATGGGAAGAACATGAACTGATAGAATACTTGGACAGCATGGTAGATGCTAACACACGTATGTTTATGGTCAGCTTCACATGGATGCGACACGAATGGTTCCAATACTTTATCACCAGAGTCACACAGCGTTACCCAGGACGCAAAGTTGTGTTGGGTGGACAACAGTTTATACAAAACGGATACGCAGAAGTTGATGTAGCACTGTATGGTTATGCAGAGCTTGCTGTCAAGGACACCATCGATTGGTTGTTCAACAGTGGACGAGAGCCTAAGGGTCTGGCTCGCCCTGACTCGCTGAACGGCATGGCACTGTTGGACTGCAATGAACACTATCCTGCTATGGGCCTACCAGACTATGCTATACACTACATGCCAGACGATCACATACAAGACTTTGAACAGCTCACAGTAGAACTCAGCAGAGGCTGTAGGTTTGCTTGCAAATACTGTAACTATGCTTTCTTGGGCGTCAAACAGGACACATCAACCACACGTGATCTATTGCGACAAGAGCTGATAGAAAACTACGAGCGTTGGGGCACAACCAACTACATTATAGCAGATGACACACTCAACGACAGAGATTCAAAACTTGAGATGTTGGCAGATGTAGTAGAAAGCCTACCGTTCGAACCTAACTTTGCTTCGTTCATACGTTTGGACCTCACAGTATCAAAACCACATCAATTAGAACTACTCAGCAGAGCAAGGGTATGGGGACACTTTTATGGTGTAGAAACTCTACATCCACTTGCAGGTAAAGCAGTGGGCAAGGGTATGCACCCAGATAAGATCAAGCAGGGTCTGCTGGACATGCGTGAGCATATGATGACCAAGTTAGGACGCTACAGAGGAACACTTGGTATGATTGCAGGACTACCACATGAGCCTGCAGAGTCGTGGCAACAGAGTGAAGACTGGCTACGTGAGAATTGGAGTGACAACTCATGGGAGTGGTGGCCACTTGAAATATCTATAGAAGAAAACATAGCAACAGTAAGTGAGTTCACACGTGATTGGGAAAAGCATGGCTACAAAGAAATCACAGACCCACAGCGTGTAGAGCGCATACATCAAATGTACAATCGTCAACGTGCTGACGGCGAAAGCGGAGTACAGCATAAGATGGATGGCAAGAGCTTGTATTGGACAGCTGACTGGGCTAACATAGAAGAAGCAACAGAGTTTGTACATGCATGGCGTACATCAACATGGTACAATGAAGAACACCTAATTGCTAACTTTCATATCATGAATTTCTTACAGGAAGGAAAGATAGAGAAGGTACTCAAAATGACTGACAGCAATCAAAGCCACTTCTTTAAACACGGTGCTCAATACAACAAATTTATCAAGCCCTATATACAGGCTAAACTACGTGATGTTGAGCGTATCAAAAAGTTCACCGAACTTGGAAACAGATTGTTTGCAAACCAAGTCCGAGGCGAACTTAGTACTCCTACCGATATCGATCTGCTGGATTCCAAGAATCACCAGATTCCATTGATTCAGTTAACTTAAACGTTAGAGCTTTGCGCGGACCGCGAGTAGTGTTAATACTCACCTCCCCTGACTTCTCGTGAAATTCTATCTTTGTTATCTCAGCAGGTTCGTTGTTTTTGCCGACAAGAATAGTCTGGCCTAACTCTAAGTTAAGCGATAAGTTTCGTAATGTCATGGGAATTCTCCTATTTCTGAACTGTAAAAATATTTAGCCATTGACATATCGGCATATATACATGTATATTAAGTTTAAAACAGGACGGAATATGGATTTAAAAGACATTACAGTAGGTGAAAGCTGGGCATGTAAGTTCAGCACAACAACATTCCTTGATGAACAGGGCGAACCTGTACAAGCAAAGAATCTTGCACTTGGACAACAGCATCCAGGTATGCCAGGCGAGTATGAAAGCCTTGGCGTAATAAAAATACGTGACCTTGAGACTAAGATGGTTACAGTTGTAGATACAAAGACACAGCGTGAGTTTAGTGTGCCTTGGGATAACTGTTGGGACGTAGACACAGTTGAATGGGTAGAATAAATGGAACAGTTGTGGCAACGCACATCTTTAGACATCCATGACTGCTATAATGTAGATGTAAAAGATTACCTACACAGCAAGCAGGCTGAGCATTACAATACTTTATTTGTTGAAGGCTCAGGAGGTATATGGACCTTACCCGCAACAGAAATATTCAAGCAAGAATGGATAGACTATATCAAGAACGATTTTAACCTTGACATTCACACAGTCAATACATTCATGCGCCACCCACACTATCAACACCCTACAGCACACAATGACATCTATGAATATGATGGTAAGATAATAACACATTGTGGTGCAATTAATTGGACACTTGAAGAAGATGATGCTGACATGGTATGGTATGATTGGCCAGAGGGTGTAGGCCCAGACACACTTGACGTAGAGTTTCGTAGTGACAAGGACATGAACTTTAACGTGCCAATAGAAGACTGCAAAGAATTAGGTAGATGTCGCATAGGACAAACACCTACCCTTGTTAACACAGGAGTATTGCACAGCGTAGAGATGCGTGAGCGTTTGCGTATATTGTTAAGTGTTAGGTTCACTTGGGTAGTAACTTGGGAAGACCACCTCAACAGTTTTAACAAGGTATTGGTACATTGAAGCATTGGGTAAACTTAGACGTAAGCACAGCAGATGCACTAAAGATTGATGTACCCGAGTTCTGCCATAGCCATACAGAAAGAGCAGACGTTTACATACAAGACCACGGAGGTATATGGACGTTTGGTAAAGACGAGATATTCAATGAACAATGGATGGACTACGTTAACAAAACAATACCCTACATAGAAATAACAGGAGCCCTTGTGTTCTGGAGAGCACCAGGGTACCAACACCCAGGAGCGCACATCGATGTTGCTCCTAAGGATAGCCCAAGCGTAAGAGATATTGAGTACGAAGACAACGGCTTTCATGCTACAAACTCAAGTGAAAGCATGAGCAAGCAAGACTTCTACCCTGTGGTAAGTGCTTACAATTGGACATTAGACCCGCAAGATGATAGCGCAATGACTTGGTTTGAACCTAAGGAAGAAAGCAAAGAAGACATGCTCGAACTTAAGAAGTTTACCAATGCTGTTCATTATGATGAGGTACCACTTGATAAACTTAATGAAGTAGATAGATGTAACATAGGCAGTGGCAAACTTGTGATGTGTAGGACTAACGTATTACACAGCGTAGACATGGGCCAAAGAGAAAGGTATGCTATAAGTGCAAGGGCAGTAATGGGTTGGAGTAGCTGGCAAGAAGCTGTAGATACCCTATCACCTTGGATTATAACTAAATAATAGTATGAAGATAAGCGAAATCATAACCTCAGAAGCCAAACCGTCCAGATCCTATTGTAAAAACACACCCAAGGATCAAATGAGTGCATCATGGAAAGCATCTTGTAAGAGCAGGGGCATTGTTAGACGTGACGGAAACAAAAGTCATAAGTTAGGCCCGAAAGCATCGAGCAGAACTACAGTTGGAGGAAAAAGGATTAAGGGAGCCGCTTACAATGGTCCATTACCAGATTGGAGTTAGTTCAATGGAGTTAAAATCCGGTGACATACTAATTTCACACCCCAAGTTTTATTTCAAAGATTTTAAGAAGTCAGTCATAATATTAACTGAAGTTGGACCGGTTACTACAGGACTCATGCTGAATCAACCATTCAAAAAAGGCATGAAAGAATTACTCGATAAACAGGGCTATGATTGGCCCTACAACAACGAAGTCTACATAGGCGGCTTTGCTAATCAAAGTGTTTTGTATTGTCTACATGATAACTTATGGTTTAGTAAAAGCACACAAGTTGTAGACAGTGCCTATGCTCTAAGTAGCGACGACTTTATGATAGATAAGATTGCAAGTTTCAATGCACCAGAATTTTACAAAATGTTCTTTGGTTGCTTGGCTTGGGGTCCAGGTCAGTTGCAGAAGCAGATATACGACAACCATTGGCTGGTACTACAAGGCGACAACAAACATATTGTTGAAGCAAGTACAGACGAAAGTTTGTATTCATTGTCTATAGAAAACTACAGCCAGAAGAACGTCACGTCCTTCTTTTAGGGCATAACTATTAACACAGGGAGACCTATCATGCTAAGGAAAGCAATACTATTGCTGACTTTGATTTGTTGTGCCTCGATTGCATTTGCACAGGACAAACCACAACAGCAAGATCCGCAAAGGCAAGAGCCTAAAGAGAAACGTTTCTTCACATATCAATCTTGTGACTATGTCGTAAAGCTCACAGCAATCATTACAAACAAATACGGAGAACAGCCATTGTTCCAAGGTACAGGGCTACAGTTTTCTGCACAGGATGGCAGGGCATATCAAAGTAGTATGATGTATTTTGTTAACCAAGATACTGGGTCATGGAGCCTGGTTGCTTTGTACCCAGATGGTACAGCTTGTATGGTAGCCAACGGCAGAGACTTTGAACCTTACTCAGGTGATTACTAATGACTGAATGGTTCATTGTAATAATATTTGCAATGTCTACTCCTGACATAGATGCGGGCAGAGACATGTATATCTTTACCAAGCCTACATATACCGACCCTGATCAGTGTCTTGCAGACATTACTGATCCTCAAAAAATACCCGACCTTATGCAAAAATTGTTTATGGAATATGGATCTATTAAACCTATCGAAGGTGTAGTATGTGCTACAAAAGAAGAGATCGAAAACGCCATACATGGTCGCACATCAGCATGAAATGGATCTTAGTTTACATAGTTGTACAGCCCTTTGCAGATGGCTTACACACGTCTTATGAACCCTATGCTATAAATCCTATGGGACCAAGAGTTTTGTTTGATTCTATGACTGATTGCTTTTACGCACGAGAAGAACTCGGCGGCAATTTAAGCGGCAGTAGTGGACATTTCGAAGTCGGTTCTCAAGCAGTCTGTATACCAGTAGATAAATAATTTTATTATAGCATAGGAGTGCATTCCATGTCAGATGTGTTGGTCCTCAACGCAGACGCCCAACCAGTATCATACTTGCCTATCTCCGCTGTCCAGTGGAAAGAAGCAATCACTTACATGTTTTTAGAAAAATGCGATGTGCTTGAATGGTATGACGATTGGATTGTCAGAAGTGCAAAATGGGAAACTAAGGTTCCTGCTGTCATTATATTAAAAGAATTCCAGCGGCGACGGCGGGTGCCGAGATTTAGCAAAACCAACCTTTACCTACGTGACCTTTACACCTGTCAATACTGTGACAACTCCTTCCCCAGAAATCAATTAACCTTAGACCATGTTCGGCCTCTCAGTATGGGTGGTAAAACTAATTGGGAAAATATTGTTGCTTCATGTAGCCCATGCAATACAACAAAGGGCAACAAGATGAGAATGAAGCCAAAAAGAATGCCGTACAAACCTGACTATTGGGAACTTGTAAACAAGCGCAAACAGTTAGATATACAAGTACGGCACCCGAGTTGGAAAAATTATATTACTTGAACCAACCTACTTTTTTGCCCGCATCTAAACGAGCTTGATGTTCAGCTACAGTGCCTGGATATCTCCAAGCCCATATTGCTACCAATGCCATAAAGCCTCCGCTCCATGCCACTGCCATAATATTTCCAGTAGTGAACCAAAGGAATGCTAACGAGGACGACATTACTGCCACCATCGCATACTTGCCTTTGGTAGGGAATACTCTTTTCTGTACCCAATTAGTTAGGAACGGTCCAAAGTATTTGTGATTGTATAACCAATCGTGCATCCGCTTAGAGCTTTTAGCAAAGCAATATGCCGCGAACACAAGAAAGATAGAAAAGGGTATGCCTGGAACGACTACACCGATGTAGGCCATTCCGAGAGATAGAAATCCCAATGCCATCCAGAAGTATTTTTTTATCATATGATACCTTTCGCACAAGTAGTTATCTACTTGTGTTTGTTAAACACTGTGACTAAGGCTTGCACCAACTCACTCATCATAGCATCTGTATGCAAAGGAGTAGGCGCAATTCTTAATCGTTCTTGACCTTCTTCAACTGTAGGGAAGTTGATAGGTTGTATAAAGATACCGTGATCGTTCAACAACATGTCGCTCATGCTTTTACACTTGAACGCATCGCGCACCATTACTGGCACAATATGTGTACAAGCACAGTCGAGTACTTCAATGTTTTCTTGCGATAACATTCTTTTCAACTGTACAGCACGTTCTTGATGTTGTAGTCTCAATTCATTGTGATCTTTAAGATATTTTACGGACGCAAGGGCGCCTGCACAAATCACGGGACTTGTGCTGGTCGTGAATATAAATCCACTTGCTATACTGCGGATCGCGTCTATGACTATCCCTTGTCCTGCAATATAACCGCCTTGAACTCCGTAAGCCTTGCCTAAAGTTCCGTTGACTATATCAACCCGAGCTTCCCCTATCTTCTGGCAGTAACCAGCGCCTGTTTCGCCGTACAAGCCGACAGCGTGTACTTCATCTATATAGGTCATCGCCCCATACTTTTCAGCAAGGTCGCAGACATCAGTAATGCGTCCAACATCGCCATCCATGCTATACACAGATTCAAAAACTATACAAGGTGTTAGTCCTTCGGCGTTTGTTTCTTGCAAATGTTTTTCAAGGTCGCTCATATCGTTATGCTTCCATATGCGTTTCTCTGCTTTACTATGTCTAATGCCTTGTATTAGTGAAGCGTGATTTTTTGAATCACTGAGAAAACATATGTTAGGTACAATTTTGCTTAGAGCTATTAATGTCCACTCATTAGCTACGTATGCACTTGTGTAGAGTAAAGCCGCTCCTTTGCTATGCAGTCGGGCGAGTTCGTTCTCTAATGCTACGTGGTAGTGTGACGTACCGCTAATGTTTCTTGTTCCACCCGAACCACTTCCTGTCTGGTCAAGTGCGGTATGCATCGCATCAATTACTACTTTATGCTGACCCATACCCAGATAATCATTAGAGCACCAATTAACAATGTTCTTAATTGCATATGGTCCATACCAAATGCTCTTAGGAAAGTCACCTCTTTCACGCAGGATATCGTTGAACACACGATACTTGCCTTCTTGTTTTAGGGCTGAGATTGTTTGTTGGAAAGGCTTAATGTCTATCATGACTGTATTTAACAGTCTATTGAATGTGATTTTTTATATGTGACTCAAGGTTACCCCCAGACACTATTGCTAATGCCTGGGGGTGCTATAATATCTTTACTTTTTGTAAGGGCTATGCCCATCTAATGTACTTGGCTTTATAGTTCTATTTATTAGTCTTGCCGTTTACGAACTCGTAAAACTTTTCAGCCGCTTCCAATACAGCGTCTGTACCTGGTACTTCTGGCATTGTAACTGAGTTAACAATTTCATTAGTTTTAGGATCACGTTTTACACTTTGCTCCCATCCGCCGAACTTCGCATGGTAATCATTCCATACATTGCCTTGTGCCATTTCTAACACCTTAGTGCGGATTTCGTAACCGTTTTTATTTGTTGTGATTTTTGGCATTGCGGCCTTAAACATTTCTGCAACTTCTTGAGTTTGTTTAAAGATGGCTTCGCCGTACTTCGTGTCTACGCTCATAATTTTCTCCTTGTGTGTATGTGTGTAGTGTTACTTAATGTAACAGAGTATTTAGCGTTTGTCAAGCATTATAATTGAGAAATGGATAATACCATTATTGCAATTATAGCTACGCTGAATGATAGTAGTGCAACTTCTTCACAGAACCGTCCGTCACAGTCCTTAGCTCGCTGAATTAAGCGACTCATAATTTTCTCCTTGTGTGTGGATGTGTGTACAGCAACATAATTTTTACTGTTACGCCATTATTTATAATAAACTAAAAAAAATATCATTAAATGCGGCACCGCAAACCATTTATACGTGCTTAATTATATAAGCCTCGGACTTTAAATAATACACTGGCCACATCTTAGGTCAGCAATAAGAAAGGAGATCCGTTATGGAAATTCTAAATAAAGTAAAAGGTTGGGCAGGTGCAATTACCGAAGTAGGTATTTCACTTATTGCGTTAGCAGTAGTCCTCGAAGTCCTTTTCAACGGGCAGGGCATTCCGTTCTGGCCAAACGTATCAGTAGTAGACAACATTACAGGAATGGTAACAGCGTTATCAGCCCAAGGTCTTGTTGGCTTAGTTGCTGTATGGGTGTTATATCATATCTACAATCGTAAAGCGTAAAACTTTATAACACTTTAACTGAGTGACAGAGTCTTCTTGGCGGATAACTCTGTCACTCTTTTTTTATTAACCACCAGGTACAAATGTTTTAGGAGAATACCAAATCTTTTGATCATGTATTCTTCCCAGTAAGTCTTGTATCTCATGCATTTCTGATCTCAGTTGAGCTGAAGTTTCACCTTCAGCAATAGCAAGACCTCTACGTCCTGCTTTTGCTCTTAGTGCTTGTTCTATTACTTCAATGTCTCTTACTGTAAGTTTGAATTGTGTATTAGGTTTGCTCATGCTCTATTTCCTCTTAGTGCAAAGTATAACCCACCTACCCATAATAGTACGTGGAAGTTGTCATACAGTATTACATCTAAGAAGCTCTCAGGCTGACCTACCCATATGACACCTGTCATTATGCTACAAATAGTTATGCCTGAAAAGCGAGTAAGCATGTCGCCTGGTTCTTGTAAGAATTTTCTATACATGACGCCGCCAACTAATAATCCGATGCCGGCACCAATTTCGCCCAACACAACAAACGTCCAAACTAACAAAGGTAGTCCGAACGATTGTGCTGTTTCTAAATCAATAGGCCATTTAGTAATGCCCTGTTGTAAAAATATTATTGCTAAGGGGATTCGGAGCAACCAGTGTGACAAGCAGAAATCCGGTATGCCCCTGCTGATTGCTCTAACGTCCAGCAACCCAATCAGCCTCTTCATCAGTATATGGCCACATTAGAACCACCCCGCATAGTGCATGCCGTTAAGCACCATAAAGCCTGTAAGTATGGAAAACATTATTGTGAAACCTAATAATGCTTTTCCTATATCTTTTAATTTATACATTCTTTCTTGTCTCCAACATTAACGCTCTTGCTTCGTCGTGATATCCTTGACGTGATAATTCAGCGGCCGCTCTTGCTCTACCTGCTGATTCTCCAAATGCGATTAATGCCACAAACGCCACTGCGAGTGCATTTCTAATCATACTACATATTTTACATGTATAGTTCCATGTTGTGTTTGTCATTGTTGCTACAGTCATTATACCCATCCTTTTAGATTTTTGTTTGTTCTTGCTGACATTCTATCTCTGTCATAAAAAGTACCTCTTGCGATACTTTCAATATCGCTACGACCTATTCCTAAGTCTTTGAGTTCATGATCTGAAAGTTGGGATAATTCTGTACGTGTTTGTCTAATCAAAGCTCTTTCTGCTCTGCGTTGTTTCCACGTTTTCATAAGGTCACCGAAGCCAATAACTGCATCTTGTAACCATGTGCTCGCTGTTAGAATTGCTTGAGTCATTATAATGTTACTCCCATGCGTGGTCCGCGACCGTTGTGGGATAACATGTATTGATAGGCGTACTGCCAATCTCTTCCGTATTCTGTTTTGGCGTAAGTGAGCATCTCTTTTTCGAAAGCCTTGGACGGGCTTGGGTTTCCAAGTAAACTCACAAGGCCATTGAATAGCATAGTTGCCATTTTCTTTCTCCTTGATTAAGTTTTTAGGATGCTTGAGGAAAGCAATACCCCGGAACTTCCCCGGCGGTGCAAGTACCTTTGGTACTCGTCAATCACTTGTAAGGCGTGGATAACGCCCATTGTCTATCCAATGTGTCTATATGTGTGTTGAATAGTACAGTCTTACTGCCCTATTCGCACTTATTTATACAATAAAGCCACACTATAGACACCAAAACGGGTGTTTTTTCCGTGTTTTTTGGTAAATGCTGCCATGCGTTTAAAGCATGGCTACATAATATTATCTATTTTTGAAGTACATGGTTACTTCAAAGCCAAGTCTTATAGTTTCATAAGTAGGTTTGGTCCACATATTACTCTCCTTATACTCTCTTAAAGTAATCAGCCGCATGACAATGCAACTGAGCTCTACATTCTCTTATGTTGTGTTGAAACAATACATCGGGTGGCATCCAATCAAACTCCATTGGTTCGCTGTAGATATCTACAGGTGCCATATTACATCCTGACAGCAGTATGGTTACTAATAATAGTTTCTTCATTACAATTCTCCTGGAAGTATTATATTTAAACACACATTATATAAAAAGCAACCTTATTTCGACCAAAGTTACAATTCGTTACATTTGCCTTGACAAAGATAGATTATTGTGTTACTCTATAAATAACTTTGAACAATATTGTTCTGCCAGGCAACGTCGAGCCTGGTCTTAATATGTGAGCGACGGGGTAAAGCCGTCAAGCAGAGGAGATAACAAATGGACGCACTCACCTTATGGAGCCTTACCGGGTTCCTGTTAGCCGCTTATGCGGTTATTGCAAACGATTCAGTACAGACTCTCGGTACATGGATGGCATCTAACAATGAGAGATTCAACTACAAAATATTATGGGGAGCCGCAAGTGCAGTGTTACTTGCAACACTATGGTATGGCTGGTATACAAACGGCGGTGACATTAGTTACGGTCGATTAAACAAGATACCGTGGCAAGAAGTACAATGGTATCATGCGGCGGCACCTGCTATCTTAGTTGCACTTACACGAATAGGTGTACCAGTGTCAACTTCATTCTTAGTTTTGTCTGTGTTTGCAAGTACATTTGTACTTGAGAAGATGCTGATGAAATCAATTATGGGTTACGGTGTAGCGGCGGCATTTGCATACTTTATATGGTTTGCAATGCACAAATATTTTGGGCAATGGTATGATGAAACTAAGCCTGTCACAGAAAGCCATAAGAAGTTTTGGCGCATTGCTCAATGGATAGCAACAGGCGGCTTATGGTGGACTTGGTTGTCACATGATATGGCAAACATTGCAGTGTTCCTTCCGAGGCAGTTGCCCGTAGATTTAATGTTGTTTGTTAGCACAGTATTTGTTGCAGGCCTGTTCTTTATGTTTAGAGAGCGCGGAGGCAAGATACAACAGATTGTATTGGAAAAGCACAACACAAGATATGTACGAAGTGCTACACTGATTGACTTGTTCTATTGGTTGTGCTTGTACTTCTTCAAAGAGCTCAACGACATTCCTATGTCAACAACATGGGTGTTCGTAGGCTTACTTGCAGGTAGAGAACTTGCTATGGCAACATACTTTGGTAAGAAGAAAACAAAGAGTGTGTTTCCACTTGTAGCCAAAGACTTTGGTAAGATGATGGTAGGGTTAGGTGCATCAGTTGCATTGGTACTTGCTATACATTATATAATCCTACCAAACGGATTATGAGTAAACTGGCAGTGAATCGACGCACTGCCTTTTTTCTTGACTTTTATACAAACTCGTGTATAATTAAATTATATTAACAGCGCACACTGAAAGGTCTATTACTTGAAAATGAAAATTATATCGGGCAACGCTAACCCGGAATTAGCGCAAAGTATTGCTGAACATTGTTTCGCAACACTTGTTCCTGCAAAGGTAGAAACTTTTGCGGATGGAGAAAGCAGTGTAGAATTTTTAGAAAACATCAGAGGCGAAGATGTTTTTATTGTGCAGAGTACATGCACACCAGTAAATGATAGTTTGATGGAACTATTGATTATGATTGATGCGGCACGTAGATCAAGTGCAAGTCGTATTACAGCATGTATTCCTTACTTTGGATATGCAAGACAAGATCGTAAGAGTGCTTCTCGTACTCCTATTACTGCAAAGTTAGTTGCTAACTTGTTAGTTACAGCAGGTGCTGATAGAATCTTAACAATGGATTTACATGCAGGACAGATACAGGGCTTCTTTGACATCCCCGTGGATGACTTAACAAGTCGTGTAGTGTTTGCCAAAGACATAAAACGTTCAATAGGCATTATTGATGACCCGGACGTAGAACAAGCAGGCACAGTATTTGTATCACCCGATGCTGGTGGAGCAGTTAGAGCTCGTAAGTTTGCTGATATGTTTAATGGTGATATTGCTATTGTAGATAAGATGCGACCAGAAGCAGGCAAGTCAGAAGTTATGAACTTGATTGGTGATGTACAAGGAAAACATGCAATACTTGTAGATGATATTGTTGACAGTGGAGGTACTTTGTGCAAAGCCGCTGAAGCAATTATGAAAGCAGGCGCACTTAGCGTTCGTGCATACATTACACATGGTGTTCTGTCAAACGAAGCATGTCAGAAAGTAGAAAAGTCAGTGCTGGACGAATTAGTAGTTACTGATTCAATCAGCGACCGCTGTCCTAAAAATTGCAAAAAGACACGACAGGTTAGTGTCGCGCCTTTATTTGGCGAAGCTATTCGCAGAGTAACTAACGAGGAGTCAGTTAGCTCACTTTTTATTTAAAAGGCTATCTGGTAAGGCCTTCATAATATTATCATGGTAAGCAGTTATATCATGGTCGGCTATTGCATCAAAGCGTCCGGCCTTGATACCTGCCCATACACCTTTCCACCAATCACGTAAGCCAGGCTTGCCAACAGTATTGTCACTTGTGATGTAATGTAATTCACCATCATGTCGATAACCCATTAATGATAAAGGTACCTTAGTAACAATATCATTATTGTTTCTCCATCTATGATGTCTAACACCTAAGCTCTTACAATATGCTGACCAACCAACTCTTGGAGAACCATATGTGTATAGTTCTTCTACAGGTTGAATGTGTTCATATAAATGACAACGACTTGCCATTATGGTTGCCATAGCGGCCCCTAAACTGTGTCCACAAAACCATAGTTTCTTTTTTTCGTTAGTTTTGCGATTGATATCTTCTAACACTGAAGGCCACAAGTTGTCCACTTGTTCTTTGAAACCTTGGTGTACTCTGCTTACAGTTTCAGCCATTACTGGGATTGCTTTTAAATCCGCGGCAATGTCATTCCATTCTGTAGGCTCTGTTCCTCTACAAGCAATGACGAGATCAACCTTATTCATAAACCTATATGCTTGGGCTCCCTCATTGTCGTAAAATTCAACAGTTGTAAATCCTAATTTTTTCGCTTGACTTGTTGCTTGTTTCTTGTTATAATAAGCAATCTTAGCAAGTTTGGCAAATAATAAGGATTTTTCTTTGAAATTCATATCAGATATAGACATGATCCCTCCTCTCGTTGATAAAAATACTAATACTATTTATAGTTCTGGTAAATACAATACGGAGTGAGCAAATGAAAAAGAGAACCAGAAGCTTATTAGATGAATTAAATGCAGTGCATGGGTCGAAAGATAACGACTTATTAATTCAAACAACGGCTAACAATATAATAGAAAGTTCTATAAACTTCTTGAGCAGAGTACATCATCAATATGATGCCGCAACTGCCAACGAATTAGAACGTAAGTTTTTAAATAGTATACGCTCAGGCGATCCTAAGAAGTTTACAAGAAATATGCAAAAAATGTTAGAGGCGAAAAAAAATGACAATACTTAAAGAAGGCGGCAACGTCTTTAAGACAGCTGAAGGTCCGCTGACTACCCGTATCGCAACACCGATGGTAGGCCCTACCATTAAGTTTATTGAAAAGATTACAGGACTTACATTTGACGAACAAGAACGATTAGGTACTACTGGCAAAAAGATTGATCCAGATGGTTCCTTCGAAGACAACAGCTCCGGTGACATTGATCTTAACACAGACTCAAATAAAATTAGCAAAGAAGAATTAATTACAAGACTTAAAAAATATCTCGTAAGCATTGGTGTTCCAGAAGAAGAAATGATGAACGTTGGTAGAAAGAAAACTGACGGATGGATTAAAGATGCAGGCGACCAAGTACACTTCCGTACTCCTATAAAAGGCTCAGGTGATAAGTTTGTACAAACAGACTTTATGATGACAGTCAACCCCGACTATCAACGTGGTGCAAAGCGTGGAGGTACAAAACTATACAGTGGTACTGACAGAGCATTGATGTTAGCAAGCGTTGCACGGGCAAGAGGTTTTAAAATGAGTCCTAAGTTTGGACTATTGAATCCAGAAGATGATAGTGTGGTTTCAAATGATTGGAACGAGATTGCTGAATTACTTTTGGGTAAAGGAGCAACAGAAAAAGATACACATACAGTTGAAAGTATGATTGCATATCTTAAGAAGGATCCTGCTTACGAACAACTAATTGCAAAGTTCAAAGAGTATTTAGAAAAGGGTGGTAAGAAACTACCAGAAGCAGATTTATATCGAACATTAGAAGACAAGCAACTTGCACGTATCAAAGAATTAAGTGGCAACATGTTAAACAGTGTGAAAATGTTATGAGATATACAGACTTCAGAACAATCCTAACTGAAGCAAAGGTTGGTAGAGAATATCAGCACTTGGAAGATCTTGTGTTTGCAGAAGGATCTGCAGGCGCAATGAGAGCTGCCGACGTGTTAGAAAAATTAGGTAGCGACTCAGGAGACGTAGCAATTAAGTGGGACGGTAATCCTACTATCTATTGGGGACGCGAACCAGACGGACAGTTTGTAATGGTTGGCAAGAACGGCTGGGGTAAAAACAAAAGCACATCAGCTGACGACCTATCACGCTTTATACAAAATTCAGGTAAAGGTGTTGATGAAGAACCTTGGCGCAAAGACTTTGGCACAGAGATGGCTGAAGTGTTTAATGTTTTACAAGGCGCAACACCTCCAAGTTTCCGTGGCTATGTTTACGGAGACTTATTATACAGTCCAAGAAAACCATTTAAGAGTGCTGAAGGTGCAGTCCAGTTTACTCCCAACAAAGTCACATACACAGTCAAGAACGAAAGCGAGCTTGGAGGCCGCATAGCGAAGTCAAAAGTTGGTGTAGTAGTTCATACAAAATTTGATGAGTGGGGAAGTAAAACTGGCGCACCTATTAGCGATGTTAAGGAACTTAACAATGATAGTGCAGTAGTGCTTGGCCAAACATATGTTACACATCAACCTAAAGTTGACACCAGCAGTGTAAAAGCAATTAGACAGCTAACATCAAAGGTTGCTCCTGTTATTGATAAATTTATTGCTGGGGTACCTGGACTAAGCAATCCAGCAGAAATAATATATAGATATGTAAACAATACAAGCAAAGCAAAGAACTTAGACAATTTAGAAAATGGTTTCTTTGATTGGTTAGCACAATCAAAGGTAAGTAAAGGACAACAAGCAAAACTTGCCGCAATGAACGAGGAGATGCCTAAAGCACTTCCTTCTATATTCGGTTTAGTAAAACAAGTAATGGCTGCGAAAGATGATATAATTGATCAATTAGATTCAGCAGACGCAGATGTAAAGGCAACTACAGCAGGCGAAAGGGGCGGCGAAGGCTATGTTGCTCTTGGAGACAAAATCAAATTGGTGCCACGCACAAGATGGCAACCCAACTAAGGAGTGAAAAATGAAAGCAAGTGAAATCACACGCTTGAGAGAAGCAAAGGAAGTTGTACGCAAACAGTATACAAGTTCCAAAGAAGTAATAGCAGATATTGAAGCCGCACAGTTTGCACCACAAGGCAAGTCGGCAGCAAAGTTCAGCAGTAAAAATATTAAGCAGTTTTCTAATCCAAGATCAGAAGCGGCATTTAAAATATCTGAACTGTCAATGTTAATTAAAAACAACGATGAACTATCTATGTTCCTTGATAAGGTAGCAGATATGGTAAGTGCTTTAGATAAACCAGTCAGCAAGCCGGTAATGAACATTGCGGCAGCGGCTCTTAAGGCGCATAAGAAATTAGATCTAAAAACAGATCCAGATGCAGAACCTTCCGCTGATGACGAAGAAGATATGGGCGGACCAGACGATGCTGAAATAGCACGTCAAGCAGATCAAATGGCACGTGGCTAATGGCTGAAAAGTTTACCGCATCAGAATGGGCAACAATGGAAGGTGGTCATAGTATAGAAGACACTTCCGAAAAGCCTTTTGCATTCTTGAAAGACATGCACGAAGCAAGAATGACTAAAGACAACGGCAGTTCACAGAAGCTGACGTACACAGATTGCGGTGAAAGATTATATTTGTCTTTGCTTGTGTTAGAAGTTTTACGCAAGTACCAAGAGACTAATAGTTTTGTTAGAACTTATGCAAAAAAGACTACAGGGTTTGGTTTGTATAAGCACTACAGAATTATGGGAACTGACCTTTACAATTTTGCATATTTTGTAATGGGCGACGACAGCGCACAAAAGAAACTTAAAGATCCAAATGCCGCTGTCATTATGAAAGGCAAAGCAAACTGGCCACGCTTGGATATCAATAGATATATTGAAAATCTTGCAGGAGGTCGACCAACTACCTTAGTTACTAAGTTACTTATTGGTATAGAAGATGCCGCTAAGATATCTAATGCTGACTATAAAGGTATAAGACGTAAACTACAAGACTTTGATAGACTTACAAGTGCTGAAAAGACTTTTGTAATTACACGTTTAACATTTGCTGTTCGTGCTAAATTACGCAACAGTGATATCATTGACACGTGGGAAAAGTTTATTGCCGCTAAGAATTACGAAACACCTAACTTAAACGATCCAGAGCCAGTTGTTAGCACTCCTGACTTGCCTGTAGGCGATATGGCATTGTATCGTTATGTAGTAGGTAGTAAAAACCTTGCGCTAACAAAGCGTTTCTTACAACATGCCAAAGACGGCAAAAGTGCAAGCCCTAATATGGTTGCCGCATACAGACCTGCCATTGATATGATAGATGATATTGTACAAGGCGGACCTGCATATGTACAGCAATTAAGAGTTCTACAACAACGAGCTAAACAGCGTAAGTAATTTTTCTTGCGTTTTGACCCTATAACCACGTAATTTTCCTTAATCAGCTAAATACATTTGTACAAAACACAAGAGAAGTGTGTTTTGCCATTAGAGAAAATATAGGAGATATAAAATGGCTGAAGTAACAAGAGTAAACCCTGCACAGGGTGCTGGATCAGGTTTTGATCACGGCGAACAGTATAGCGTAGCAAACCTTCAAGGTTTTGAATTAGACGCAGGCGCAACATTAGCGGCAAAAGACGGTGTTGGCGGATTCATTGAAACAGTAGTTCGTGAATTCCAACCATTAATGTACAAATCAACAGGTACAGCTGGTAAGATCTTTATGATCTGTGACGGACACGCAGTTGACGCGGCTTCAATGCAAGTACGTTATCAAGCAATGGGCACAATTGACGGCATCGCAACAGGTGCATTGACAATCGTTGCACGTGACTTAGACGCATTTGACGCATCATAAGTTTTAATTAACTTAATATTAAAAGGCTCAGTTTTTACTGGGCCTTTTTTTATGGCCGCTAAGTAGTTGTATGAAGTTTAGTGTAGTAACATTAGTAGATATCACAGAGACTAAAGCTCGCAGGGGCGACTGGTCTCAATTGCTAAAACAGCAACAAAATTTTAATACTATGATACAAACAATTGGTTTGAGAGCAAACTTAGCATATGACATAAGTCCAAGTAGGATGGTCAAAGATGTTAAAGGCTTAGGCTTTGGAAGTGATCATAAAGGTGAACTATTAGTGTGGCACTGGCAGTTTGAAGTAGAAGCAGACTTTGCAACCAGCGTTGAATTACTTGAGCAAGACTTTGATTTGGTGCCTATAATAACAGGATTGGACGAAACAGCAGGCATAAAACCTGAGGTATTTTTTCCGAAAAATCCACGCAAACGCAATATTATTTTCAGCTTAGTTGATAAATAACTATGTAGTTGCAAAAACTACCAGGCACAAAAACAGCATATCAAAGGCCAACCTCGAGTTTACTTTAACCTATATAATGGAGTTTTTGTGTGAGTACCACAAAGTTAGAAAAAGAAAATTTAGAAGCCCACGTAGACTTATGCGCTCAGCGTTATGAGGTATTAGAAGGTCGTCTCGATAAGATCGAAGAAAAGGTTGACTCAATTCACACTATCATTGCTCAGGGCCAGCAGAGCATGACAAAAGTAGTAATAGGTGCCGCAGGCACTATTGTAGCTGGTTTACTTTCCACCATAGTCGTAATTCTATTAAACATGTAATTTAACGCTAAATAACTATATGTTATTGCGTGAGATGTACACTGACGAAAATTTAGACGAGGGTCAAACTTGGGCACGTTCTGGTAAGAAGGTTGTGCGTAAGTACCGTTGTTCTTCGGGACCTCGTAAGAATAGAATTGTTAAGTCAGTATCACAATGCTTCGCCGCACCTAACATAAAAGCAAGGATGGCTCTTAAGAGAACCAAAGCAAGATTAGGGAAAAGGATGGCACGTAAGGCTAAGAGAACCAAACGTATCAATCCAGCGAGCAGAAGAGTGCAGGCAATGAACAAAGCAAGTAGAGGTCGTTAAAATGTTTCTACGGGAGCTTACAGAAGGTGTTATGACTGTCTTTGGAAAATCCGGAGGCAAAGTAGTACGCAAGTACAGATGTACATCAGGCTCACGTAAGGGCAGAATTGTTGCTAAAGCGGCAACATGCTCGGCTCCAAAAAATGTGAAGGCTTCGGTCACATTGAAAAAAACAAGACGTAGTAAAGGCAGTGCCTTAGACGTCAAGAGAAGCAGAACTAAAAGATCAACCGTTGCAAGTCAAAGGGTACGTAAGGCGAATATTTCAGCTAAACGACATGCGGCAACCAGGCGCGACACAGCCGGTAAACGTAGAAGGAAAATTAGAAAATGAAAATAAACGAAATTACTAAAGCAAAAATAGATACGATAAAACCCGGTGTCGAAGCAACAGTAGACAATGGCGATGGCACAAAGACCGTCGTTGATTTAAAAAAGAATCCAACAGCTTTACAGAAAGATGACACTGGCAAGACTAAACTTATTAAAAAACCTAAACCAGGTGCGGCAGCAGATCCCGCTAAGATAGTTAAACCAGGAGATGACGTAGAAGTAGAATGAAAGTCAATCAGTTAATATCAGACTTTACAATTTACACTACAAACGAAGAAAAAGAAGTATTAGAATCGTTTGATGGTGTACGTTCGATGTCAGCATTTGAAGAACGACAGCAAGTTCATATCGAATCTTTATGTCGAAAAAGTCTAATAAGTAAAGTACGTACAAAACACGGAGTATGGGTTCGGAAGAATGAAATCTAAATTACTGGAAGATCTAAAAGACGTTGTACAAAGCGGCCTTACAAAAAATCCTTTGCCTATAATTAAAGGAAACAGTATCCGCATAGGTAGGCGTGTAATACGCAAACGCAGACACAGCTTTATGGTATACGACATCCCTACAAAAGAAATTGTATGTGAAACAAACTTCTTGTCAAGTGCTATTGCTATTGCAAAAGGCAAAGCACCTGAAAAGATATTAGACTTAGATTGGAAGTTGCTGAAGCACACAAACGATGCAAACCACTATGCACATATGGTAAATACAACGAAGGACGATATTGTGCGTGAAACACGCTGGGTTAGGTACGAAATAGCCTGTGCAGACGCAGATAGAGTCAAAGATAAAATATATGAGTATGTCAGTTAAATGATAAATACTTTTAACAAACAGCCTTGGAAAGTATAACAATGAAACTAAATGAATTTACAAAAGTAACGACAGATAAGCTAAACGAGTCATTGGCTAAGAAGTTTGGTCAACAGATTGACTTATCTAAATTTACACTTGAGCAAATGCAAGATGTAAGAAACAAACTTAGAACGACACTTAGTCAAATAGAAACTAACGAAAGTTTCGACAAAGTTCATTCAGAAGATTATCAGAAAAACAAAATGTTTTTAGACGTGCTAAACAAGGCTATAGATGAGCACTTCGAAACTAATGTTACTGAATCTGTAATTACTGAAGGCGAAGAAGATAAAGCAGAGATTGTAATGGCAGCCAAAGATATGGTTGATCGTATTACAGGTTGGATGGAAGACACAGCAGAAATGCAAACAGAGTCCATGCTTGATCTTGCTGATGCAATTAGAGACGAAATGGGAAGCGAAGCAAGTGAATTGTTTGTTAACACTGTTAAGCCAGCCCTTGAAGCAATTTACACAGCTATGGAAACATCACGTGGTAGTCTTACACAAGGCGTAGGACAACTTACTGGTGAAGCTGAGCCTACAGATACAATGGGTGCTGAAGATCCTACAATGGCAGCTGATCCAGCAATGGAACCAACTGTTGACGGTGACATGGCAGCCGATGCTGAAGTTCCAGTAGACGACACTGAAGTTGCAGAACCTGCGGCAGGCGGTGAAGAAGAAGCTGGACGTGAAAAGCGTGAAAGTGTAGAGCGTCCAAAAAAAAAGTCCTTGAAGGCGTAGACGCCGATATATTATATCAGACACTACGTCAGCAAAAAGAAGCAGGCAAAACAGTAGTATCCCTCAAAAAACTAAGCGCATTTATGCAGAACCAAGGTCGTGGTCAATTTAACTACGATGTGTTCAAAGCCGCTTACGATCAAGATCCAAAACTACAAGAACTTATTACAAACTTTGATCAAGAAAAGATCGAATTTAAAACAAGTTCAGTAGATGATGTAGCTAATGCTCCTGGTGAACCAGGACGTCCAGAAGCTGACACAGTTAATCAAATGGCCAAGAACGCAACAGATCTTGGTTGACAAACTTAAATAACCATGTTATACTTTAGTTAACATGGAGTAATGGATATTGAGTTTAATAACTGAAAAGTACAAGTACGAACCCCTTAAAAGAGTAGAAGTTAACGGAAAAAGGCGTTATGCCGCACCAGGTAGTTCACCTGTAGCGAGTGTGACAACAATTCTTAGTGGCACTAAAGACATGACGCATCTTATTGAATGGCGTAAGCGTGTTGGTGAAAAGAAAGCACAAGAAATTACAACAGAAGCCGCAGGCGTGGGAACACGTATGCACAAGTATCTTGAAGATTATATAGAGTTTGGTGAATGGCCTACTCCTGGTAGCAATCCGTATGCACAACAAGCACACATGATGGCTACTCAGATTAAAGAAAACGCAATGGTTGACGTGGATGAGATATGGGGCAGTGAAGTTCCATTATATGTTCCACAAATGTATGCAGGTACAACTGACCTTGTAGGACAGTACAAAGGCCAACCTTGTATTATGGACTTTAAACAAACCAACAGGCCTAAGAAACTTGAGTGGGTAGAAGATTACTTCTTACAGCTTACAGCATATGCTATTGCTCACAACGAAGTGCATGGTACAGATATTCGCGAAGGACATATCTTTATGTGCAGTCGTGCAGGAGAATACCAGCAGTTTGATATATGGCCAGACGAGTTTGCCGAATGGGAAAAAGAATGGTGGAATAGAGTGTATCAATACTACGAGAAAAATCAATGAAGGTAGTTGTTGCAGGATGTTCCATAAGTGATTACACACACGTAGACGAAGTTTACGGAGAGCTTTATGCAAAGAAGCTGGGAGCTGAATACATACACTTAGGCGCAGGTTGCGGCAGTAACTTTAGAATGTGGCGCAAGTTAGGACAGCTTATTATGTCCGGCACTGTTACATCAAAAGACATTGTTATTATGCAACCTACACAAATACATCGTAGGGAGTATTTTAGTCCGTTTACAGAAGGTGACGAGCCTTTGTTTGGTAGCAATGGCAAGAGTTTACTTAATGAAAAGTATAACAGCGAAGGTAGTATTATAAGATATAAACCTAATGCACACAAAGATGTGCTTGCTAATCATCCTACTGAAGCAAAGTTTGCACAGTTGCGAGATCATTTTGTAGATCCAGACTTTGAAAAAGAAGTTTTTAGAAACCAAATGGATATGTTTCAAGGACTATGCACAGCAAAAGATATTAACTTGTGGATAATTGACATAGGATATACAGAAAACCTTATAGATTATGTGTGGCACAAAGGCAAAGTTGTGCCTATGCGTTGGATTAGATTACGCCATCCGCTAATGGATCCAAGGCACGGCCGCGATGACGGCCACTTTAGCCAAGAGGGACACCACGTAGCTGCCGATACTCTGCTAAATACAATATAGGAGAACACACGTGGCAGTAATTCAAATAAGTAGAATTCAAGTAAGACGCGGTAAAAAGGATCCAACAGGTATTCCTCAGTTAGCGTCTGGTGAATTTGGTTGGGCTGTAGACAGCCAAGAACTATACATTGGTAATGGTAGTGTAGCAGAAGGTAGCCCATATGTAGGCAACACAAAGATACTAAGTGAAAACGACAACTTGTTTGCTTTCGCTAAGAACTACACATACAAGTCGACAGGAAGCATTGTACAAACAGGTTCAAGCTCAACTAACCCAACTGAACGATCATTACAAGATAGATTAGATGACATTGTTTCAGCGGCATCATTTGGTGTTACTGGAGATGGCGTCACTGACGACACAGTAGCAATACAAAGAGCAATTGATCAACTTTATTTGAATAACGCAACAAAACTTACTGCCCAGAGCCGTGTTGTTCTTATATTTGATGCAGGCGAATACATTGTTACTGATACAATTAAGATACCTCCTTATGCAAACATAAGAGGCGCAGGTATTGATAAAACAATATTCAAAGTAGGAAATGAAAGCACAGGCGGAATCACTGCATTCCTTACTATAAATGATTCAAGTACGCCGGGAACATATGCGGCAGACTCAACAAGCACTTCACTTAACCAAGCAAGACATATTCACATAGAAGGTCTTACTATAGAACATGGAGCATTTGGTGCACCTAATGCACTTATGTTACAAAGTTGTAAAGATAGTTTATTTAGAAATCTTAAACTTGTAGGTAACTGGATTGCAGGTTACGGACTTGATGCTACACATTCAGGCATCAAACTGAATAGTTTAAGTACAGCAGTAAATTGTACAAACAATAAGTTTGAAAACATTACAATTACAAAGTTTAGCTATGGTATTTACACTGACTTTGATATAGAAGAAAACGTTTGGAAAGATTGTAAATTTACAATGCTACAAGAAGGTGTGAGCTTTGGTCTTGCATCAAGTTTGGCTGTTAGTGGACAGTTGACAGGACCAATGAAGAATGTTATTGAAGGCAGTAACTTTGATAACATCTACGGTTCGGCACTGATGGTAACAAACGGCAAATATAACGCATCAAGATTCAATCACTACAATAATGTAGCTAATGAGTTAGGTGTTGCAAGCAACGCAGTTGCACCTATTATAAAATTTGTAAGTCCTGGCGGTACTGAAAACGTTAGCACAGACGACTTCTTCCAAAGAAGTTCAGAGTTGGGGCATGACGGTACGTATCTAATCAACACACCGTATATTATAGAAGTAGACGGACCAACAATCAACAAAATGGTATTCACACATACAATCAATGTTGGTTATCTTGGTACAGAAGCAAGACTGTTCAAACTACCTATGGGTACTACAACAGGAAAGAACGCAAGTGGATACGAAGTAGACTACATTTACAGAAGTGATCAAGTAAATGCTGTTCGTTCGGGTAAACTTACTATCGTAACTGATCCAGTTAACGACACAATAGCCTATACTGACGAGTATGATTTTACAGGCGACTTTGCTAACGCAGAGAATCTCAATTTTATAATCAATAATTATGACGATGACAGTGATTTATCACTTGACACAGTCGGGGTGAATATGTTAAACTCTACTGTAAGTGATGATGCAAAATTCACGTACACTGTTAAAACAAAGTCGTAAGTATTGAATGTTTGATAAAAACTATGAACACAGGTTATCGCTCTGGCGTGATTTTAGAACGTCTCTGGAGCACACGAGCGATCCTATACAAGCAACTATAGATTTCTATAGTAAGGCTCCTATGTGTAAAATACAAACGGATCCTTATACTCCAAGTACTTGGCCTGATCCTTGGGAACTTTTAGAGGAAAATATTTATTGCCCCTTCGTAAAGATACTTGCAATATGTTACACCTTACAGTTAACTGACGTTTTATCAGGTGCAGATTTTGAGATACATATTACATACGACAGAGAAATGAGCCAAACTTTTTACCTGTTGTATGTCAACAATCAAGTAATTGGATACCAACATGACAAAGCGATCACAACAGATGAACTACCTAAAACTTTACAGTCAGTTCATCGCTATCCAATGCAACCACAACAATAACTAATATATAAAGAAGAGGAAGAGGAAATAATGTCAAACGAAATTAATATTGTAAAAAGGAACGGTGAACGCACCAGTCTAAACATTGATAAAATACACAAGGTTGTTATGCATGCCTGTGAAGGGCTTGCAGGGGTAAGCAGTAGTCAAATTGAAATGAATGCAAACTTGCAGTTCTATGATGGTATGACTACAGCAGAAATACAAGAAGTGTTGGTACGCAGTGCAAATGATCTTATAAGTTTAGACGCACCTAATTATCAATATGCGGCGGCAAGATTGTTAGGCTATGGTGTTAACAAACAAGTGTTTGGCAAATACGAAAATATTCCTTTTATTGATATGATTAAGAAGAACATTGAACGCGGTGTTTATGACGAAAGTTTCCTCGAGCTTTATACTGAAGAAGAAATTGCTTCATTAGATAGTTACATCAAACATAAGCGTGATGAGAACTTTACCTACGCAGGTCTGCGTCAGGTTGTAGACAAGTATCTTGTACAGGATAGATCATCAGGTGAAATATTTGAAACTCCTCAGTTCATGTATATGATGATCGCGGCAACACTCTTTGCACAGTATCCTAAAGAAGATAGGTTATATTATGTAAGGAGATACTACGATGCGACCTCATTATTTAAAATCAATATCCCAACGCCGGTCATGGCAGGCGTCAGGACCCCTGTCAGGCAGTTTGCAAGTTGTGTTCTTGTTGACAGCGACGACACTCTTGATAGCATCTTTGCCAGCGATATGTCTATTGGACGCTATACGGCGCAAAGGGCAGGCATCGGAATCAACGCAGGAAGAATCAGAGGCGTCAATGCAAAAATCAGAGGCGGAGAAGTAGCACACACAGGTATTATTCCTTTCCTTAAAAAGTTTGAAGCAACAGTACGTTGTTGTACACAGAATGGTGTACGTGGTGGCAGTGCAACTACACACTTCCCGTTTTGGCATCAAGAGATTAATGACATCCTTGTGCTAAAGAACAACAAAGGTACTGAAGACAATCGTGTACGTAAATTAGATTATTCAATTCAACTTAACAAAACTATGTATGAAAGACTGTTAGCCGGTGGCGACATTACTCTTTTCTCGCCACACGATGTGCCAGGATTGTATGAAGCATACTTTGGTGATGCAGATAAATTTAAAGAACTGTATGAATCTTATGAACGTAAGACAAGTATTAAAAAGACAAAAGTATCAGCAATGGAATTGTTTAGTGCGTTGATCAAAGAACGTGCAGAAACAGGACGCATTTATATTATGAATGTTGATCACTGTAATACACACAGTTCTTTTAAAGACAAAGTATACATGAGTAACTTGTGTCAAGAGATTACATTGCCAACTAAACCACTTAATCATATTGATGATGAAGAAGGTGAAATTGCATTATGTATTCTTAGTGCAATTAATGTAGGAACAATTAGATCAGTTGACGACTTAGAAGAACTATGTGAACTAGCAGTAAGAGCATTAGAAGAAATTATTGACTATCAACGCTATCCAATTAAAGCGGCAGAGAAAAGTACAAAAGCAAGACGTTCATTAGGTGTAGGCTATATTGGTCTTGCACATTATCTTGCTAAGAACAAAGTTAAGTATGATGATCCAAAAGCATGGAAACTTGTACACGAACTTACAGAAGCGTTTCAATACTATTTGCTTAAAGCAAGTAACGAATTAGCAAAAGAACGCGGTGCTTGTGAATACTTTAACCGCACTAAATACAGTGACGGGATACTTCCTATTGATACATACAAGAAAGAAGTTGATGAAGTAGTTAAGGTAAAATTAAAATATGATTGGGATACTTTACGCAATGACATACGACAGCACGGTCTTAGGCACAGCACATTGTCCGCACAAATGCCTTCAGAGGGTAGTTCCGTTGTGTCGAACGCAACCAATGGAATCGAACCACCTAGAGGCTACTTGTCCGTTAAGAAAAGCAAAAAAGGGCCTCTTAAGCAGATTGTTCCACAATATACTACGCTAAAGCAACATTATACGCTACTATGGGATATGCCAAGTAATGAAGGCTATATTAAAACAGTAGCAGTAATGCAAAAGTTTTTTGATCAAGCAATTAGTGGTAATTGGTCATATAATCCAACACACTTTGAAAATAATGAAGTTCCAATGAGTCAAATGATTCAAGACCTGCTAAATACCTACAAGTTAGGTTGGAAGACTAGTTACTATCAAAACACTTATGATTATAAAACTGATCCAAGCGAACTAATTGACGAGCCAGCACACAATGTAGGATGGCACGACAATGTAAAAGAATCTCCAGTTGAGCGTACAGAGTTTAATGGCTCCGACGAGGAGTATGAAGAATATTGTGATGCATGTGCAATTTAGGTTGACACACAAGTAATATGAATGTATAGTTATTGTAGAAGAAGTAAAAGGAACCAAGATGGCAAAGACTGTTTTTAATAAAGACAAAGTAGATTTCACTAAACAAAATATGTTTTTTGGAGCAGATCAAAATACACAACGTTATGATGTGTTTAAATTTCCTGTATTTGATAAACTTAACCAAACTATGTTAGGTTATTTTTGGAGACCAGAGGAAGTTAGTTTACAAAAAGACAGAGCAGACTTCGCACAGTTCCGTCCAGAGCAGAAACATATTTTTACTGCTAACCTAAAGTATCAAACATTACTTGACTCAGTTCAAGGGCGTGGTCCGTGTCTAGCATTTTTGCCACACGTATCTATTCCAGAACTAGAAGGTTGTATTGTTACTTGGGACTTTTTTGAAACGATTCATAGTCGTAGTTATACACACATTATGAAAAATGTTTATGCTGATCCAGGAGAAGTGTTTGACACTATTCTTGATGATGAGAAA
>Ga0181401_1000146_pt1 | contig 27827 bp, 16 predicted proteins | sample 24SPOviralmetaG_FD_130130 | JGI IMG/M metagenome (GOLD analysis project Ga0181401, IMG submission 130130) | Marine viral communities from the oligotrophic San Pedro Time Series (SPOT) site, San Pedro Channel, CA, USA - 24 SPOT_SRF_2011-07-20 | ecosystem: Environmental > Aquatic > Marine > Strait...
ATATCTGATAAACTCATTTTATTCTCCGCATTTTTTAGATGGATCATCGACTCTTCTCCAGTCTTCTTTTTCAAACCAGTCTCTAAGTGTAGCTCCTTTTTTACGAGCGCCTTTAACATTAGTCTTAGACGATCTTTTATATTTACCTTTCGCGCCAGCAGATTTTTTAGAGTTTACTAGCTTTTCTCTTTGTTCTTTACTCATGCTTCTTATTTTAGAAGCAGGTAAGCAAGTTTTAGTTGTACCACCACCTTTTTGTTTATTAAGCGGAGATCTTTGTTATTCTGCGTGTGCAAGCCCAACCTTATTGCCGTCACCTCTACCAGATACAGCAGCGGTTCTATTACGCATTTTATTCCAAGGCTTTGAGTGCATAACAGTAGCAGCACAATGCATCATTGGTGTTTTTTGTTTATAAGCCATTATTTCTTTTTACCTCCAAAGTTACTAGGTCCACCAGCTTTAGTGCATCGCACGCCCCAACCCGAAGCATAAGCACTAGGCCAAACCTTAAATTTTCTTTTTGCAGCAGCTTTACAAGCTGAACTTATTTTACCGTATAAAGGACTATTTGCCATCTTTCTTTTTATTTTGTAGTTCAATTATTTTTTTAACTCTAGCTTCTTCATAACGCAATGCTTTAATTTGTTTTTTATCAAGACCCAAATCTAATAGCATTTGTGTTTGCTCAGCTGTATTAGTATCACGCTTCATTACATTGATCTCTTGTTGCTTAAGCTCTGCTTCTGTAGGTTCTTTTGGTTTATCCCAACCACCATAATATGGAAGACCAACATCATAAGAAGACCAACCAAGCGACATAGAAACTTTCTGCCATATCTGTGATTGCTCACTCATTATACCTCTAATATTGTTTATTTTTTTAATAACACGATCTAACGGTATATTTGTAAATGCAGTTACTATTTGTGCACCTGCTAAATAAGCTGGATTATCAAGACTAAAACCTTTTTCTTTTATTTCTTTTCTATTCCAACTAAAGCTTTTTAAACCACCTACTATTTTTCTATATTTAGAGCTAATAGCTGGTGAAAAACTTAATGCTTCTATTGCAGCTTTTTCAAACTCAGGTGTTTTCTTTTGAGACTCTTCATATATCTTCATTAGAGTGTTCTTAGCAGCAACCATAGCTGCGCCTGCAATACCTAAACCTTTTAATTGAGAGTCAACCATACCGTTTGCAACTCTAGCTATTTTTTTATCTTTAGCTTTCTTTTTCTTTTCATCTTCTTCGTCATCATCACCAAAGCCTATAGCAAATAATGCTTGTTGTAAAGCATTAAATATTAAGTTTTGCATAACACCGTAATAAGCTATTCTAGATATATGTACTTTAGCGTCACCACGTCCTGCTGTTAAATCTTGTAAAGCACGCTTTTGTATTCTTACATACTGCATTGGGGTGTTAGCCCAGTTAAGTATAACACGACCAGCTGCTGATGCTTGTTGCATACTTATTTTATCAGGTGAACTAGACTGTTGGCTTTCTTCTGCAATTAATCTAAAGTCTTGAAAAGCTTTTTCTGTAGCCAACTCTTGACTCATGCCTTCTTTAATATATTTATTAAGTCTATTTCTATAAAAAGTAGCACCACCTGAAGCAATTGCAAAACTATCTGCATATCTAGTGAGTACAAAACCTTTACTAAGTAAATATGCTATAGCGGATTTAGCTTTGTTTTTAGAATCTTTAACAGCATCCGCTATCTCAGATTCACTCACGTTTATCTTAAGACCATTACGACGCTCCGTTAAGTAATCAGAGTTCATAAGAGTCGTAAAATCTCCCCAGAATTGTTTTTGGTTTGCAAACGCTTTACCTGCAGCTATAATATTATTATCACCCCAATTTATAAAGTTTACAGCAGATATAGTTTGAAGTAGCGCAGATCTAGTATTTAAGAACATCACAGCGCCAACAGAGTTGTTAACCCAGTCAAGTACAGCGCTTGTTTGATCATTGTAACCAAGTCTGTTTGTACCAGCCTTCATTCTAGTTAATGTGTTTTCTAAAGCTTTACGCCAGCGCGTGCCATAAGCCGCTTCCATTTTGTTTAGATTTTCTGGTGAAAATATAATATCTACATTTTCTCTAAACTCTTGTTGATACTCTTTACGATTAACATCGTTTATACCACTAATAATATCTGTAGTTAAATTGCCACCTAACCAATCTTTGCCTGGCTTAGGATATGGTTTACCTTTTTGTATTGATATTAATTGATCTGCAAAAGCTTGAAGCTTAGCGTCATCAGTTATAAACTTATTAAGTTTTCTAACATCTGCTTTTGAAAGCCCAGGTATCGACATGCCTTGTTTAGTCCACATGTAAGTACGAAGCGCGTGCTGATAATTAAATTTACCAACACCTGTTTCTGTCTCTAATGTTGTAGGTAGACCTGGAAACTGCTCTTTTAAAGCCATGAAGTCATTAGCTGCAGCTATTTTTGCTTGAGTTATAGAATCTTCAGCTTTATTATATGTATCGATGAGATTTGTTTTTAAAAACTCATACTGAGATTCACCTTTTTTACCGTTACCTATCAAGTTATATAATAAACCCTTAAAATCTTCAGCTGACGAAGCTAATGTTAACCAATCAAATCTTCCTTTATTTCTACCTAATGTTTTAGCTTTAGCGGCAGAGAACGTTTTGAATGACTCAATACCTGAAGAATCTTGAATCATTTGATTTACTATAGTATCAAATGTATTTGTTTTACTAAACTTAGCTTGTTGTACTCTTGATTTAACATCTATTTGATCTAATACTTCTTTAACTGCTTTAACGTTTTTACTAGCATCATCTGCAAAATAAAAGTCATTATAACCTTCAGCTGCTTTACCAGCGATCCATCTACCTTTCGCAGCAGCGGTGCCATCGGCTAAGCCTGTTATATTTTTTAAAGGTATGTTAATACCTAAAGCTTTCATAAAAGCTTTTATAGGACCAGCTGCAGATTGTGGTCTAGCTGTTAATATAAATAAATCTTCTGTACCACGAGTGTCTGCTATTTTTTTAGCAACATTAAATAATGGACCTTTTTTGCCATCAATAACTTGTTCAAATTCTGTAAAATCAAATTCAGCACCTTCTGACTGTAATGTAGAAGCTTGTTCAGCAAATTGAGTAGCGTTTATTTTTTTAGTAGATCCATCAGGCATATTTACAATTACCTTACTTTTAGACCTAGCTAGTGTATCGTCAAAATCAAATACTCTTATTTTCTTAACAGGTTTATCTACTTTTCTACCTTCAGCTAAAGCTTTGTCAAGAGTGTTTAGCTCGTCAGTAACAAGCACGCTATTACCAGCGGCTTTGTCATTAAACTTGAGGCTGTTAGGTTGCATGTTGTTATTTGTAATACTAGGTTTTACTTTAGCATTACCAGAGCTGATCTGAGCATTAAGTCTTTTAACTGCTTCTGCTTGAGTTATTTCACCAGTCAAAACCTGATATGTAAGTTCGTTTTGAACATATATATTATTAGAGTTTTGATCTGATTTAGGTAATTGACGTGTGCGAGTTTCCGCCACGCTTTTACCCATTATGTAAAAGTTGTTAGAGTTTAAACCTTGTATGCCGTCTCCACTAGAATTTCTATTTACTTGAGGATTAAAATATCTAACTTCAGGAGTTGGTATTTCACTTACATCGCCAGTTTTAAAATACTCTTTTATTTTATCATAAAAAAACTGTGTTTGAGTTTCTTTATAGTTATATGACTCACCATATTTGCCGTCTGTATCTATTAATTTGTTGTCTTGTGTTTCTGTTATACCTAATTGAAAATAAACTTTTTCAACAACAGGCATTATATATTTTACGTCATCATACAGTTGAGCTGGGTACATTAACGAAGCCATGTCATTAGAAGGATCAACATGCTCTTTTACAGTTTTACCACTTTTATCACGTTTAGCTTTTATATATTCTTCACTAACACCTTTATCTACAGCCATATTTCTTACTAAATGAGAAGTAGAAACAGATTGAGTTCCATAAATAGCTAGTAAAGGTAAATAATTAGCTGGGTCTGCTTTTACAGCATTTGCTCCGCCTTGTAATATAGCTTCAACACCTTTATAATTATCATCTACTTTTTTCTGTGCAGATGGTTTAGAATATCTATTAGAAACAACAGAAGGGCTTTTAGCCGCTTTCGCCACGTTAACTTCTTTTACATTGTATGAAAGAGTGTTACCCTGATCTAACCAAGCTTTTCTATTTTTTTCAGCGTTTTTAAGTATATCATCAAATTGTTTAGTATCAAAAAATATAGCATTACCTTTAGAACTATAATCTACCATAGTTCCTTTAGTTAAAGATTCTAGTGGAATATATTTCCACATTTCATTTTCTATATTTCTTTTTAAATATTCTACAGCTTTAGGGTTTGTCGCTTTAAAGTTATTTACTGTTAATTCTTCACCTTCAAATTCAACTTTTATATTATTGTCTTTAGCAAACTTTTCAGCAGCTGTTCTCATTACTTTAACACCTTGCTCACCTAAAGTAGCTGTGTATACACCAGGTCTTTGTGCTTGCGTAATACTAAACTTAGCACCACCACGTAGTCGCTGAGGTGTTGTTGGTACTAAAGTTTCAAACATACGGTTTCTAATATGAGTATTTAATAAACCTCGTATTAGCTGAGCGTATTTACTATCTCTATATAACTTACCTGTGGGTTTACTTCTAAGAAGATCCATATAATCTTTTAGTGTACCTGTAAGTTTGCCGTCAGTATATAAAGCATCTTTCATGTTTTTAGGTATGAAAGTACCTCTACCGCGTGTAGTAGTCTCATCTTTAGTTTTAGGCAGTCTTGCATAATCACTAGCTGCATTAGCTAATAAAAATCTTTGAGCAGCATTTAAACCTGCTTCGTCATAATTTTGATACGTTCTAGTTTTATCAATAATAGTCTCTGGGTTTAAACCAAGCATGTCACCATATATTTTAGCCACAGCTGGTGGTACATCTTTTGTTTGACCAAACCTGTCTACATCTACATCTTTAAAACTCTCTGTAGTTGCTTCTGTTATTTTAGTTTCAAGCTCGCCTTTATTTTTAACACCTGCTTTTTCTATAATTGTATCAGAATACTTAACTGTTTCAGTTGGTGTTTTAGGCGTTCTAGAGCGTTTAGTTGTTGTTTGTTTTGTACTAGTATCTACGACTTGCTTAGCTACCTCAGAATCAATGCTAGTGCCTTCTTGCAATGTTCCTCCTATTTGTTTAGCTCGTTCAAGTATTTCAGCTTGACGTTGTCTCATTAAAGATCCTAAATAAGTATTAAGCTGAGCTGTGTCTGCGTTGAAATCAGCAAGCAATTGTTTGTTTCTACCTGGAAATATACCTTGCATTTGCTCGGTTATAGCTGTCTTAACGGCGTCCATTGGTATACTACCTGTTGGGTTGAACTTTAGTCCTTTGCTAATTACAGGCCAGTTAGTCTCAACAATAGCTTCTATAGCTGCAAACTTATCTGTTTGGTTGCTAGATTCAGAATTAATAGTATCAACTAGGTTTTCGTTTGTAATAGTTCCATCTCTTGAAAGATCTATAAACTCTTGACCTCTAGTAGTTATAGATGGCGATGTTCTATCACTAGTTGTTAAATCACCTTTTCTAATTAAAGCCTCTGCTCTTTCAGATACTTTACCTTCTTTTATACTTTTGTTATAATCTTTTATAAAATTATACGCGTCTCTACCACTTTGATATTCTAGATTCTTAAAACCAGCTGGTCCAAATACAGATTCTTTTAACTTCTTTACAAATCTAAGTAGATTTTCACCTAAGTTATCAGTAAAACCTATTTGATTTTTACCTACAAGATCAGAAAACACATTAAAATATTCTTCTGCATATGCAGCGGGTTCTTTTTCTATTTTATTACCTTGATCGTCTAACACAAAACCATCGTCATCGTTCATTTCATAACGGTAATTAGCATCAATTCTTTCTTGTACTAATCTAAGCTCTTTATTGCTTAAAGTCTTTTTAAAATCTTCTACAAGTTCAACAGCTTTTTGAGGATTAGTATCAAATAAAGACTTTTGTATTTTATGTAGTAACTCGTGTTCAGCTGCTGTAACAGCTCCTACTGTAGCCGCCCACTCTTTGTTTATATATATTTGATTAGTTTTAGGATCTACGTAAGCATCTACAAATTTAGGAATACCTTCTGGTAAGTTATTCATATCATCTATAACGTTTATATCTTCACCTAAAACTTTTTTAGTTACTGTTTCTACTTTTTCAATAGACTTTTTAAGTATAGCTTCGTTTTTAGCTTTATTTTCAGCTATTACATATGGAGCTATTATTTTAGCTCTTTGTTGCTCTAAATCTCTAAGCTCAACTTGTTTAGATTTAATTTGTATTTGCTTTGCTTCTTCTGAAATACTAGTATTATTATTAATACTTTCAATACTTCTAATTATATTATATTGATCAGCTTTATTTTTTAATAAAAAGTTTTTCTCATCGCTAGTAAGCTGATCTATTCTATCTAAATCAACTTTTAAAGCTTTCATGCTTTTTTCTGTTAAACTATTTATTTCTGATTTTATAGAATTAAAAGCTTCAGTATCTATATTTGGAGAATTTTCAAGTTCGGCTTGTAGTTCTTTTATTCTATTAGCATTTTCACCTATTATTTGAACTGATTGTCTGCTTCTAAAAGGAGCTATTATAGACTTACCTATTACAGGAGCTCTCATTACTAAACCCGAAGTCCAAGCTGTACTTATTGCAGTATCTTTAAATCCGTCAAATAAATTTACATCTTTTTTCTTAAGTATATATTTATCAGTTATATTACCTATCATTTGATCTAGAAGTTCACTAGAAACTTCTTCTGCTTGATCTATACCCCAATTTGATGCTCCAGTAATAAGGTTTTTAAGACCATCTTTAAAAGATGAGTTAAAAGCAGAATTAGCACTAAATGCCCCGCTAAGTCTTCCAAGCATACCTTGAGTTACGTATTCTGTTGCGACAGCAGATGTACCTGTTAAAGTTGCAGCTGTGTACATTTCAAATAAACTATAATTAGCACCATTAAGGTCTATTTCTTTTTGCATTTCTCTAAACTTACTTCCAGCTGTAGCTGCTCCTATTATAGGTAATCCAGCTCCACCAGATAGCAATAAAGTAGTCATTATAGGCACTTGGTTTCCTGTTGCTTCTGCAAAATAGGCTAATTTATCTTGCCATGTTTTTGTTTGATCCCAAGCTTGAGATTCAGCTAATTGACCTTCTATTGTGTCAGATAAGTAATCAACACTTGCTAACGCAGTGTCTGTAAGTTCTCTTCCAACTGATTTTCCGTCTTTTTTTAAAACAAACTTATCAAATAGATTTTTACTTTGAAAAATTTTTCCAATAGGATTAACAGCAAGAGCGGTGTCTGTAATACCATATCTTTGACTAGATTCTAATACTCCAGCAGCTATGGTATTTAAAAAACCTTGCGATGTTCTACCAAGCATTTTTGCTGCGATTCCGTAGTTTCTATTTAATACATCTGTAAATAAAGCTGCTTCTTCGTCTGTTTTTACTTTAGAATCTAGCTCACTTATATTGTCTTGAATAATTTCTAAATTAGCTTTACTATTTATATTTAATTGTCTTAAATTATATTGAGCTTTGTCAACATCTTCTTGTGTTAAATACTGTTGATTAATTAAAATGGAAGACTGTAATTGATTATTATATATGTTTTGTTCAGCAATATTCATACTTACGTAAGTATTTGCTAAATCTAATTCAGCTGCTGCAGATCCTAATTTACTAGCTATTTCTTCATCTGTTTCTCCAATAACATCTTTCCAACTTTTAGATCCACTAAACAATCCTAATAAAGCTCTACTAACAGCACCACCCTCAACTTTTACCTCATATTTAGCATATTCAGTATAAAGTCTTTTTAACTCATCTTTTTCAAGCTTTGTTTGATACATGTCAATAACATCATCTCTCACCATTTCATTAGTGACATTAGCTACATTTACTTTATTTCTTTTAGCATAGTTAATCTTTGCTTGATTATAAAAATCTTGTTGCAATAAAACATCTTCATCAACCCCTGGGTCTAAAACGTCTCCAGTAAGTGTTAAAAGACCTCTAGCTAAAGCACCTGTAGCAGTGTTAGGTTGAGTTTGTGCTTGAGTTTTAATAATTTTTCCAGCTATATTTAACATAGATGGCTCTTCGACAGGCTGTATTATAGAAAGCTGTCTAGCTTGTCTTTTTATATCTGGAAGTATTTTTTTAAATTTATCATCAACCCATGCTTTTCCTGTAAGACTTAAATAAAGATTAACATCAGAATATTCTTTTTCTAATTGTTTTTTTTCTTCTTCTAAAGCAGCTATTTTACCAGTCTCGACTGGAGAAAGATTGTTTATTTTTTTATCTATTTCTGCCTTTTTAGTTACAAGTTCTTTTTTCTTTTCTTTAACTTTTTCTACTATATCTTCACCTCCATACTCTTCAAGTAAAGAATTAAACTCTCTTCTTTGAGCTTCCTGATTTATTTTTGATATATTAACACTTCTATCTACAGATTCTAATTTACTAGAAATCTCATTTTGTTCCATATTACCAATTAGCATATCATCAAAAGACTGTGTGCCTTCTCTATTTGGATCAAAATCTTGTTGACTTGAAACTTGTAATTTCTGATTTGCCTGCTTTTTTACCTCAGATGGTAAAAAACCTAATTGAGACTGTATAGCTGCTTCTTGGTTTTGTAAAGCTATATTTTTAGGATTGCTTTTAGCACGTTCTGAAGCATTAACAAACTCTTCGTCATCTTTACTTTTGTAAAAAACTTGTAAATCTAAATTACCATCTTCATCTACTTCTGATTGATATTTATATGTAAAATCACCATCTACAACTTCTTCACCTGAGTTTACTATTTCAACGTCAGAGTTTACATCTTTATAAGCATTTTTTACAGCATCATCTATAGCTTTTCTTCTACCAGTTTCATTTTTTTGTTTTTGAACTGTATCAAAAAATCTTTTACGAATTACTTGGTAACTTTCTTCTTCAGGTTCTTGTGATTCCGATGAACCATCTTCCGACGGAGATTCCGTATCTTCTTCCTCGGATGCATTTTCCGGTGTAGTTGTTACAGTCGCATCCTGTTCCTCCGCAACAACTTCTTGATTTCCCTCTTCTTCAATTACCTCTTCTTTTTCAACACCTTCTTCTTCAACCGGTTTTTGATTTTCAACAACTTCAGGTGTTTCTTTTGTAGTTAAAACACCTTCAGTTTCTTGCATTGATTGATCTGCTTGCCATTTTCCAAGTTCAGCAATTATCTGATTTCTAGTCAGCGGTGGACTAACAGACTGAAGTTCTATAGTTTTTTGTTCTAATGTCATTTAATTTAACTTAATTTATTATCTTGTAAAAATTTTTGAGCCTTAGCAGTTCTGCCTTCTGATAAATCAAACACAGCTGCGTCTTCTTGAACAGTAGGTAATCTATCTGTAATGAATTGTTTTAAATAGTTATTCATAAAATATTCTACAAATTTATTTTCAAATAAAACTTTTTTATCTTGAGAAAGAGGTAAATCTTCTTCATAACTCCAGCTTTTGCTAGCTGCATTTGCGTTTTGTACCATTTGGTCGTCTTCTTCAACGCTAGTTTGCATTGCTAAATAAACATTCCAAAGTGCAATTGCTTCTTGTTCTTGAGATAAAATACCAGCAATTTCAGCATTAATAAAAGGCATTGATTTTCTAGTTATTTTATCTATATCAAACTTAAGTATGTTTCTACCTTTACCACCACCTATTTCTATTATTTCATAATCAAAAGAACCATCTGGATTTTTCATTACAAACTCGTCAGTTATTCTAGCAACAGGAGATAATTCACCATTTTCTTGTATAGAATTATCTTCAAATAAACCTGTTTGAGGAAGTATAGCCATCATTAGTTTATTTATATCTGGAGTTTCTGTGACTATACTAGTACCAGCTTCTGACAAAGTATTAAGAGCAACGCTATTTATAACTAAAGGTTCTTCAAACATAGGTCCAATAAATACTAACTCTAAAGATCCAGTTTCAAGTATATTCATAAATACATTATAGCCTTGTGATTTAGAAAATCCTGGTTTTTCAGTTATTACAGAATTAGCTACTGTATATTTGTAGTTGTTATTAGGATCAAAATTAGAATCTTCTGTTGTTTCTAATTGAGATATAACTTCAGTTAAAAACTCAATTGCATTTTGTGGAGCATTTTTTAAAAACTCTAGCTGCTTATATTCATATTCACAATTTGGAGAACTACATTTATTGTTTTCAATATTAGACATTAATTTAGCGTATATTTTACCCGTAGGTCTAAAAGCCTTACCTAATATATCAAAATCTAAATCAAAATTAGATGCTATAAATCTTTTATCAAAACCTAAAGCATTGCTTTCATTAAGCTGTTTTAGATATAAATTCGTTTGTATATTTTTATTTTCCATATGTTATATCTTATCCTCCTAGTGCTCCTGCAGCAAAAGACATCACTGAATCCCCAAGACCACCAACAGCTCCTGTAAGAGCATTAGAAGCAGCGGCTTGAGCTGATTGTTTCGCGCCTGTTAAAGCAGCTATTTTATTTCTTTGATAATTTATGTTGTCTTGCTCTCTATTTTCTTGAGCTTGCATACGTATGTTTTCACCCATACCTATAAGCTGTTGAGTTCTACCAGCTTCAGAAACTTGAATTGATTGTATTCTTTGTGCGTCAGCTAGTTGCTGTTGCTCCATCATTTGTTGGCCTTGAGCTCTTAGTTTCTCATTAGCAGCTTCTTGGCTTTCAATACTAGCAGCAACATTTTGTTTACTTTGTAAAGCAGCTTGAGCTAAAGCAGTAGCGCCACCTGCTCCCGCACCTGTAGCTCTTAACGTATCTAAAGTATTAGCTAGTGCAATATCAGATTGTTCCATTTGTATTTCAGCTGCTTTTGTAGCCACGCCTAGATTAGCAAAAGGATTAGTAACTTTACTAGAAAGATCCGTAGCTAGCGCTGACACATCTGTAACACCGCTATAAGGATTTGTTATTTGCTGTCTACTAGCTTCTAAACTATTAAGCTTAGCTGTTTCTTTTTTTAAGGCTCTGCGCAAAGCTCTTGCTCTTTTTTTAGCAGCGCTTGACGCGAATATTCCAGATGCTACTTTTAAACCTGCACCTAATGCAAATAGTCCCATATTTTTAATTTTTATTAATAACCACTTGAAAAAGTGTAGTTAGATGACACTGCAAATAATTCTTTAAAACCTCCAATATCTGTCACGCTATCAGTCTGCATTGTAACAACTCCAAAAAATCCTTTTATTCCAGATATTTGATTTCCAAATACAACTTCACCTTGTATTGTACCTTGTGCAGCAAAGTTCGCTTGAGTATTGTTAATTATATTTGCACAATATTTGTTTTCTTTTCTATCAAACCCAGCTCTAAATATAGGTTGAACTGTAGCTGATATTCCCGTGTTTGGTGGATTTGCAGAATCATATGCTCCTTGTACAAAACTTAAAACTGAATTAGCTTGATCAAAAGCAAATGAAGAACTATTAAGCGATGTTCCTGCTCCAGTTCTATCAGATTCAAGTTGTGTAACCTCCCAACCATTAGATCCTTCGTAATTAATTGTGTTAAACACTTTTTCGTTACTTGGATTAGGGTTAAATATAAATTTAACTGATGATGGATAATCTACTCCGTAAAAAGATCCATAATTAACAGTAGCAGAATCATGTATATATAAACTACTACCAGTAGTTGTGTAATGTCTATTTTTTACACTAAAAGATTGACTTGGTTTAAAATTATAAAAACTAATCCAACCTTGTGCTCTTTCGTCATATGAAAGAGTTTTAAATTCTGTATTATCACTAGAAGGTTGTATAGATAAATTATATTCTTTATTATACATATCCCAACTACCTATGAGTTTACCTTTACCAAACGAAGGTGAATCTACTCTTACTATTTGTCTTCTAAAAAATGAAGTCATACCAGTAGATGATATTTCCTCTATACCATTACCGCTTAATCTTAGTACAACAGACTGATTTGGATCTACAAAATATTTGTTATATCCATAAACTGCAAAACTCTCTGGATGTGTTCCTATGCCGTAATTGCCCGCAAAAGGAACTGTTTGGCCTATAACAACTTTTAATGAGCTAACAGGTAATCCACCACCTTCAGCACTATATATAGCATCTTTGTCTATTAAAGCTTTACTTACTTTTATTTCTTGGAATATAATTAAATTAGTGTCTTCAGCGTATAGCTTTTGTATAGAACCGTTTGCAGGTTCTAAACTTTTAGTTATTTCTTCAGCAACACTAAATACGTTAGTTTGGTTTATATTGGTTCTAGAATTATATATACCAGAGTATATCATAGAATTAAATCTTATACTAGCGTTTGGTTCTTCTTCAACTAAATAAGCTCTAACTCCGTAATCAGTAGATGTATTGTTATATCCGCCTCTTATTCTAGCTTCTTCTATAATCCAAGCTTTATCTTCGTTTATATTACTGTTTCTTCTAAAACCAGGACCATATACACCTAAATCACCGGGTATACCTAATGATCCGTTCCAAATTAAATCATTTGTTCCGTTTTCTGGCTGTTTTTTTAAAACAAAGCTGTTAAAATATTTAACTTCTACTATGGCTGCCATTTATATTATCACTTATTTTATTATTAAATTCCTAAACACTTATTACTGTTGCTTTTGCATTAAAATCTTGACCAGGAAGTCCTACTGTTGGATTAGTAACAACAGTTAATCTATAAAAATATTCTCCTTCAGATTTTGTAATAAATGCTGGAGATGTTTGTTCTGGTTCAATACCAGCAACTACTTCTGAAGCAGAAGTAAAAGGAGGTGTAAGAACAGCAGGTATGCCAGATCCACTACTATTATTATATATTTCTAAAGTAGCCGTACAGCTAACCAATGCTCCTGCTGAACTACCATTTAATTGAGTTTTTACAGTTATATTTTTATCTTCACCTTGAACAATTACTAAGCCTTCTAATGTTTGTAAACCGTTAAGCGCTGCTCCTGCTACACAATTAGAAGTCACATTATTAGTGCTAGGATTAAAATCTAAAGGTGGTGAAAACTGAGCAAAAATATACTTCATAGTACAAACTCCTAATCCAATTGGTTCTTCTCCTTCAAAATCATATATTTTAACAGTAACATTATAAGCTGAAGGTCTGTCTACTTCTTGAGCATATGTAAGTTTTCCATTTATTGCACCTGTAGATGTTAAGTCATCTACTATTGTAAATAAATTATCTTGTGTTACATCAGCACCAGTGTTTGCATCTGTAACTAGAGATATTTCATATGTTAAACCTAGTTGGTTTAAACTTGTAGTGCTAGAGCCATTTACACCTGTATATGTATACATTGTACCAAAAAGTGGAAAACTTGGAACTATAGTAACAGGTCCAGCACAATTAGTAATTTCAGGTAAATCATTAGACAATGGGCATCTAAAACCTTCTTGCACTAAAGTAGTTTCTTCAGCTGAAGGGTGATTAAACTTCATTTCAATAATATATTGATTTGGATCTAATTCGCCAACCTCGTTATATACTAATCCTACATTACCACCTGGTGCATTTAAAGTAATATTAAAAGTACCGTTACCGTTATTTACTATATTAAATATTCCATTTGCAGGCGTAACAGCATCATAATATAAAACACCAGGATTTTCTGGATTAGATTCATTTCCAGCACCATCTATTATACTTAATATTTCTCCAGTTGTAGTTGCTGGTGGCGCAAATGATGTACCATCAAATTTAACAGGTATAAATGAATTAACTGCTGTTGTCCCCGTATTATCTTCTCTTAAATACCAATTCCACTCTTCTATTCTATGAAAAGAATTAGCACCTGCACCTGCATTAACTGCTTGATTTAAGTCATCTATAACACCACTTGTAGTTGTTTCATAGTAAATATCTAACAAAGAAACTGTAGGTTCTACTTCATAAACATTTAAAAATGGACCATTTTTATATTTACCTGCTGTACTTCCAGTCTGAGGAACTTGAGCTCCAAATTGTTTTTGTGTATTTATTCTAGCTACAAAAGCACTTGCGTCTGGAAAAGCACTGCTAGCTGTAGTACCACCGACCTCATAATCAAAATTATAAAACACATATTCATTAGCTGATAAATTTATATCTTCAAAAGCTTGATAATCAAATAAATCTTTTATAGTAGCTATTGTGTTACTTATATCAGCCAAAGATTCAGGATAAAATTGTTGATTAGTATCTAAATTTTCTGGCGCAGAAACACTTAAAAAATTTGTTACTCTTCCAAAAAGTCTTACATTACTTCTGTATTCCTTATCTGTTGGTCCTACTTCTTTTAAATCTCTAGGTATTTTATTTATATTATCATTATATAAAACAACGTGAGAAGTTGCTCCAAGCTCTTTAATGTCATTTAATGGATATGCAGCCATAGCTGTTGGCACGTAAGCATTGTAATAATCTTGCTCAGTTTGCTTAACTACAACTTTATAAGAATACCAACCTAATGGATTGTAATCTTGTGATGCAGGATCTCCATTATATAAGCCAGGACTACCTTGATAACTACCGTTTATAGTAGCATTAAATTGAACTTTAATTGAGTTACCATCAAAAGAAGACATAACAGGTGTATCAAACTGATTTCTATAAGGAGAATAAACTGTTGAATCTAAAAAACTAGGACTTCCTGCTAAATTAGTTCTTGAAAAAACAGGTGTTGATTGTCTACCAAATCTATCAGATAAAACTACACCAACTTCATATGTTCTATTTTGTTTTAAAGTAGCATTAGGATATTCTACAGAGCTTGATTTTGTAATACTTTCATATTGACTAGTAAAAAAAGGATTTTTAGCACTAGCTGTTAATGAGTAATTTAAAAATGCCGGAGGCGTATGTTTGTTTTGAAAATTACCATAAACAACTCTATTACTTATAATTTCTTGAGCTAAAGCTTTTACAGGAACTTTATCAAAAACTCTTGTTACTTCGTTTTGTGGTAATGTTTTAAAAGGTGGTTTAGACCCATATTCATACTGGTAATATTGATCATTACCTGTAACATTGTCAATAATAGGTATTGTTTCAACAACTTTGATGCTAGTTTGATCAGATTGTTTATAAAGTATGTCTATTTCTGTAGCTTTTAAATCTGATGTTATATTTTGTGCTTTATATGGAAGAGGTATGTTTAAAAGTATTTTATTTACTTTATTTTCCATGAAATCAACTTCTGTGCTTTGATAAGCTCTATCTTCGTCATCTACAGTTTCTGTACCTATTTGTTGTCTTAAAAAATAACCGTCTTGTTGCGGTATAAAACAAGGTTGAGTAAATGGCGCTATTAGTGAATATTCACCGTCATCAAACTTGTATCTATATGAAAATCTAACAAATTTATCTCTTAAAAAATCTACATTAGCTTTAGTTGCAAAATTAACATCATAATAAGGATTTGTTATAGCAAATTTAACAACATCTCCTAATGCTAAAGTAACATTTCCACTAGCTGTTATAGTAAAATTAGTACCGCTTGAAGCAAAATTTGATACTGTTACCCCTAAACTTGAATAAGCACCACTTGAAGGATTCTGTAAAAATATTGTTTGACCATCAATAGGTATATTACCTAAAAAACTAGCTTGTGTAACATCAAAAACTGTTACACCAGTAACAGCTCCAGCAACGGTAGCTGTAGCAGAAGGTCCTATATCTTCATTTATAGCCTCTTGCATTGTTGTTTCAGGCTTTACAAATTGTAGAGCAGTTCCTGCTGAAAGCGTTTGTGGTATATTAACCTCTATGCTTGTTGGTAGATTAGTTACGTCTGTAACAAAAACGTTTTGACCAACCTCTGCTCCAATTAAACCTTGGTTTATACCAATAGCTGCAGAACCAGTAGTTAAAGGTATTGTTGTAGAATTACTTACAGCTGCTGAAGTTGTATCATTAGCTATAACAGCTGTGGTTAATTGGCTAGGCTGATAAAGCTGTATAGTATCATAAGGATAATATTTAGCTACAGAAATTTGATCTTCTTTTGTATAATACCCTTCTGGATTATTTACATTTACTTTTCTTGGTTGATTTCTATTGTCAGTAAAAAACAATAGCTCTTCTAATAAATTAACTCCAATTACAGGATATAACGTAGAAAAATTAAGCCATTCACCTTGTGCTATTACTTTTGTTGTTAAGCTTTTAGTATTAAAAGAAACTATAGCTCCCCAACTAGGTAACAATGTGTCGATGCTTATAACCGCATTAGCGTTACCACCTAATATTCTTACAGTATCATTTAAAGCATAGCCATTACCAAATCTTATAATTCTAACATTTGTTATAACACCACCTGTTTCATCAACATCAACTACCATACCGCTTCCACTTCCTGTTATTGCAGTTGTTTCACCTGTTGCAGGAGTTGTATTATAACCTGTACCACCAGCGTCTAATGTTATAGGTCCACCAGTAGATAATGTATCTTGAGAACTAGGATATGTTGTGTTTTTACCTACAGCACCAGCAGGTACATAAGGCTCTATAATATTATTAGTTAAAAACAAATATATAAAATCTGTAACATTATCTGCATAAAAGCCAATAACTTCTAATCCAGGTTTAGCTATAGTATTAAAAAAATTTTCAACTAAATTATTTCCTAAAACAGTCTGAAGTGTTCCAACGTTTTCTCCAATAGATTTATTAATAGAAACATTAAAAGCTTCTCTATATTCACCATTAGGTATTAATCTATCATCAAGGTCTTGATTCATTTTAGACCTAATGAAACTATTTTTAACTTCTGCCATTAAATTTTAGTGTTTTATCCATTTAGATTTACCTCTCATAACTTGAGCTATTTCATCAAGTTTTATGTTAGATAATCTTATTTTGGCATTTCTTAATTTAGCGCTTCTATCTCTTTTAAGTCTTATTATATTATTAGGATCTTGATTTGCTCTAACAGAAACTATATTGTAAAGTATAGAAGCATATAAAGCATCTTCTGCAAGTTTGGGAACCTTTGTATCTAAGTCAGTGCCTAACCCATCAGATATGTACTCTAATACAATTAATTCGTTTACTAGTTCGTTTGAAAAAGATATTTTACCCTCTCTATAGTTCATGCTAAACCAGCCGTTTATTTGAGAAGTTTGAGGATCTAAGCCATATAATCTTCCTGTATTAAAATTACCATCAAAACCATACAAGTTCCACCAATAAGCAAAATCATTAAAATTGTCTAACAGATTGAAATTAAGTAAATCTAAATTTGCTTTAGCCCATCTTTCTTCCGTAATAGATGTGCCTTCAATGTTGTTGCCAAAATTATCTTGAGTAGGAACTCCAGTTGTATCTTGAACAGGGTTGTTATATGGGTTTATTGTTAAATTATTTACAGGGTATATTATTCTTTTAATTCCTAACTCATCAATTCTAGAAACTCTTACATAGTTTACGTAGTCTTGAGGTAGTGGTAAGCTTAAAGATGGAGGTACCGTTAGTTCTTGAGAGTGTATGCTCTTTAAAGTATCATAACTAAATTCTTGCAATGATCTTTTAGCAAAAAATAAAACATCAGATTTTTTTGCTTGTTGTAGTATTTTACCATCTCCAACGTAACCAACCATGAAGTTATCTATAGCATCATTTAAACTTATGTATTCATAACCTCCGTAATTTTCTTCTACAGTTTGGCCAAAAGCATCTTGATTGCCATAATTACCGCCACTTAACGATTTTAACTGAACAACTAAATAATGATTTATAGTTAAAGAATTAGCTACTTTTATAGTGTTATTTGTTACCGTATAAGTATTAGTATATTCTGTAAAACTACCTGGCAAACCTGTAGCGCTTGTATATAATTTAAAATTATTTAAAGCATAATCTACGTTTGTAGGATCAAATGAACCAAAAACTAAATCTGTATTAAAAGTGGTTGTAAACTCTTGGTTAGTTCCAGTTGCAGGTATTAAAAAAGGTTGAGCTCCTTGATAATATTGTTGATTAGTTTCTGTTGTCAATGCCATAATTTACTAAGATTTTTGATTTATTTCAACAGCTTGAGCTTCTTGAGCAGCAACTTCTATTATTGTAGGATCATTAATTACAACACCAAAATACTTTAATGTATTTATAATTAAGTTTGTTTGCTCTGAAATATCTAACTGAAAATTTATTGAAGTCACGGGATTATAAACATATTGACCCAAACTTCCAACAGCATAATTCCATTGTGGCGATATTGGGTTTAATAAGCAATTAACTTTAACATTTCCATTTGTAGTAGGTGATGGAGTTACTTTTAAAACAAGTTCTGAATCTGTAAGTCCTGTAGGTACAGCATTTGTTGTTATAAATAAAGGATATTGTTTAGTAGGAGTTGTTAGCTTAGATCTTATAATTTTATCAAAATCTTTTTTACTAGCCAACTGTGTAATTGAAGAATATTGAGGCTGGCCGTCGTATGTAGTTATGACTTCACCTATTTTATATATTTCAGAAGATGTGGCATTGTAAAAAACATCATTATTGCTATCGTAAGAAAATATTATTTCTTCTTCAAAAGGATATAACTTATATGCTATATCTTTATACATATTAAAAAACTCAGTATCGTTTTGTGTATTATTTTGGTTTTGTCTATTAACTTGATTTCCGTCAGGAAAATAAGAATTAAATATTTCTTTTTGTACAAGATCGGCAATACTATTAAACTCAGAAGGTGTTACATAACCTCTTTGTTCTTTGTTTAATATGTACAAGACTGTTGTATATACTTTGTTTACGTTTACTGCCATTTTATATTTTTTATATACTAAAAAGGCGGCCGAAACCGCCTATATATTAGTATCACTTGTTTTTATAGTTTTTTATCTATAGATTTATAGATTTCAACACCTTCATCTGTTTTTAAGAAAGCAGCGAAAGCTGAGTATGGGTTTTCGTCAAAAGGTACATTCATTAATTTTCTACCAGTTGATCCCCATGTAAATGTTCTTTGGTCTTGCGATAAATTAATTATACCAGCTTCTGTTGCTCTAATAGCTATATTTCTTAATTGAACATTATCATCATTTGCTAAATTAATAAATAATTGTGGATTATTTCTAGCAAATAAAAGTAAATCTCTTTTTAACTCTTTAGAGCTCATGTTATTTACTTTTGATCCTAGCTCTACTCTTAATATAGCTTCTGCTTGATCTATATCTATATTTCTAGCTGCGTTTAAAGCATCTATTTGAAGATCTAAAATATCTAAATCGTCTGCAGCTACTTTAACAGCGTTAAATTCTTCATACATTTTACCTTTTAATGGGTGATATAAAGAAAGTAGTTTTTGCAAGTTTTGTTTTTCTTTTGGTACTTTTAAATCACCATCTCTAAATATAATGTGACCTAAAGTTGCTTCACCTTTTTGTTCATCTACAAATGGTGAATCTTGATTAGTAGCATATCTTATTTCTTTCTGTTTACCAGTTTCTGAATCAAAATAAAGCAATGAGTGCTTTGACGTATGTCTACTAGGTATTGTTAAAGTAAGTGGTGACTTATTATGTTTTAAATAATAAATTCTATCTTTAATTTCCCACTCTGGTTTAATTGGTTTTACTTCTTTTTTTAGTGCAGCTTTTACTGCTACTTCTTGAGGTGCAACCTCAACAGTTTCTGCTTTAGCTTTTTTAGCCATGATATAATAAAATTAAATAGTTAATAATAAAAACCTTAGGACTACGCTCACTATGCAGTCCTAAGGTTTAATTTAAGGTAATTAGATACCTTTGAATAGTACAAAGTTGTTAGCAGCTTGTGTTACTAAACATCTTTCAGATAGGAAGTTTACTTCCATAGCATCTAGATCAGATGTAAATGCACCACCAGCAGAACCAGTCAACCAAGACTTCATTCTTCTGTCGTCAGCCTGTGAAGCTCTATAACGTACATGTAAGAAAGGTCTACGAATATTAGTTCCTAAAATTTGATCGTAAACAGTTGAAGTTCCAGCAGGTACTAAAACACCTTCAATAGAACTTACTCCAGTTATTGCTCCACGAGTTGAAGCATCATTTAAGTATTTCCAATCTGTTTTATAGAAATCATAAGAACCTCTTCTGAAACCGCTAAAACCTAAGTTTAATGCCATTTCTTCAGAGTTTTCAAATAATCCGTAAGCAGTACCACCAGCAGTACCACCAGAAATTGAAGCTAGCATGTCATCAAAATCCAAAGCAGTTTGTCTTTGTAAGAATAACATGTTTTCTTCAATAGCTCCTTGAGTATCTAAGTTTTTTAAGATATCATCAAAAGCTGTTAATCCAGCAGCAGCAGTAAATCCAACGTTTACATTACCACGATCTTCGATAGCAGCAAATAAACCTTGAGTACCTTTAGCATTAGTGATACCAGAACCACCACCTACTTCTTCACCTTCAACCATAGACATTTCTAAGTAATCTTCAAAACGTAAACGAGTTTCAGATTCAGCTTTTAAATACCATAAATATCCAGAAGCACCATCTTCAGTTGCAACTTCAACCCAACCGATTTGTGCCATATCAGAACCATTTACAACATATTTGTTTCTAATAATTATTGGAGAGTTTGCATATTGAGTAAAAGAAGGATCTACACTAATGTATCCATTAACAGGACCAGCAGCTGCAGTATTGTTAGGTGTTAATGAACCTTTTTCATATTCAGAACCATAAACAAATACTTTAACATTTCCAGTAATACCAGCTGTAGCAAGTGTAGCAGAAGTGTATGGTAAAACGTCAATAACAAAAGTAGTAGTATTAGAAGCTGTTACTAAACATTTTACTTCATTTCCATTGTTATCTAAAACAACAACAGTTGCTCTAGGAGAAATAACATTTTGAATTTGAGCAGAAGCAGTAGGATTAATATTAATAGTGTTACCAGCTCCAGTTTGAGTACAATCATCATAAGCGATATGTAATCTATTTTGCTCAGACCAAATAACTTGATCAGATGTCATTGGCATTTCAGCGCCAACCATTCTTAAAAATCCAGAAAGTGTACGATTTCCGTAGCGCTCTACTTCTTGTTCGTAAACTTCAGGTAAATATTGCTGTGCAAAAGTATCAGTTCCTGCAGCAGCGTCATTAAATACTAAATAATTAGTACCTAATAATTCTTGTTTTTGACTTGGTATAATACTACCAAATTGAGGAGTCAAAGCCATAATAATTAATTTTTATTAGTTAAATTTTCTTGTTTTAATTTTTAGTTTTGTAGAATCAGCGCCTGAAATAGCTCTAACTTTCATTCCGCCAATAAACACATCTCCTTGAGAAGTTCTAGCTTTAGTGTCACTCAAGTTTTTTGATTTGTTTACAACGTCTTTCACAGCATCTGCTTTTCCTTGCTCATAAAAATGAGCGGCAATCTTATCTACATTTTCAGCAGCATAAATAGCCTTGTGATAGCCATTAACATCTTTAACGTTACCATTTTCGTCTAGGAACTTCCCGACGAGGTTTGTTATATTAGATTGGTTTTCTGCAACTTTATCAACATTTTGAATATTGTACTTATATTTCTTTTCACCAACTTTGATATCAAAACCTTTGAAATCATCACTGAAAAGCTTTTTAGTATTATCCTTAAACATTTGATGTTGTTGCTCAGCTTGTTCTTGCTCCTTATTATATCGATTGAAAAAGTCTATTGCTTTTTGTTGTTCCTGAGTTACGCCGGGTCTCAACTTGATTTCGTCGTAATACTTACTCTTGGTTTCCTCTAAAAAGCTTTTGGCTTTTGCAACTTCTTCTTTAAACGCAAGTTTCTTTTTGCGAATATCTTTTTCCTCATCTATATCTTCATCATAATCAAAATCTTCTAATAAAAGATCTAAATCTGAATTATCTAAATAAGGTTTATTTTTTTTGTAATACTCTTTTATAAGAGTTTTATCGTCTACATTACTGTAATCAGCGTTTAAACGAGTATAATCTTCTATTGTCCCACCAGTTTCTTCCATAAAAGCAACTAGTTTTTCAATATTTTCAGGTAAAGGTTTACCTAATACTTTTTCATCTCTTACAGCTTCTTTAACTTCAGCTTCAACTTTTTTGACTTCAGCTTCAGTTACTTCTTGGATCGGAGAAAACCCTTCAGTAGTCTCGTTGGACTCTTGTATAGGTTCTCCCACCTTTGCGCTATCTCCGGATGATTCTTCCACAGATACCTTCTTTGCTTCTCCGATTTGAATGGCATCTTCTTCTTGTTTTGGAATTATTACTTTTCTAACCTCAGGTTCTAATTCAACTAAAGGTTCTTTAGGATTAATATTAATTTTAGTAACATTATCCTTAGTTTCGTTTAATTTTTTTGGTGTTTTCTTTTTAGTTTTTAACTTAAAGTCACCTTCCTGTTTAACAGGTTCATTTGTTTTTACTTCTGACATAATATAATATAATTAAATAATTAAATAAAAATTAAGCAAACGCGTTCATATCTACGTCTACATTTTGTTCAAAATCTATTGGAGGTCCATCTACATTTCTTTGTGTTATCATTTCACTTTGCTGCGTACCCTCCATTTTTATACGCTTATCTTTTCTGTCTTCTATCATTTTTTCCTTTGCTCCAACAGCTTGCATATCCATTTGCTTTAATTGCATATCAAACTCAAATCTTCTTTGCATTTTTTGCATTTCAAGTTCATTTTGTACTTGCATGCGCTCTATTTCCATTTGATTTTTAGACTGCTCAAACTGAACTTTACTTCCTGTTATAGCTTCTTGCTTTTGTACTTCAGCCATAGCTGTTTTTTCAGCAGTTGAAGCTTGAGCATCAGCTTGAGCCTGTATATTAGACTGTTGTATTTGCGTGTCTTGCTTTTGCTTAGCTTTACGCTTAACTTTAAGCATTTGATTAGCAAGCTTAAGATTTTTTATTTGTCTTAAGTCTATAGCATCTTCAAGATTTATCCCACCTTGCTGTATCGCTGCTTGTATGTTTTGCTCTAACTGTGCTTGTTCTTCTTCGTCTGGTTCTAATTCTAAAAATATACCAAAGTCATGAAGGTTTAAGTTCACTATTTCCTCTAACGTTTTAATGTTATAAGTTGATATAGAGTTCTGTAAAGAGCTTTTTGTAAGAGGAAACTCTAATGCATCTGCTACTCTAAGCGCTACGTTTTCTGATATTCTAAGAGTTAAATATAAGCTAGACTGTAATATATGTTTAGTAGCTGTGTTAGACGCGTTTGCAGCTAGTTTTTGTAATCCAACTAACGTGTTGCGATCAGGCAAGCTACCGTCTCTAGCTTCGTTTAGACCGGTCACATCACGTATCATTTGTAAATAATATTGATACGTTTGAATTAAGCTAGCTATTTTAGCATTTCCGCTTCCACTTTGTAATTCTTGAATAGGTACTCTACCTGCGTTCATTTCACCGTCTTGTGTAAGTGATCTACCAACAACAGAACCCGTTTGAAAATACATGTTTAATGCTTCCGCAGGATTGTAGTTAGTACCGTTACCAAGATCGACTTCAGCAAGTCCGTCCATATCTAAATACACACCATCTGGCACCATGCGAGATATTACTTGCTGTAATTTTAAATGTGTAAGCTGTATCATATCAGCAAAACCAGTACATCTACTTACTAATGACTCTATTCTACCTTTATATATTCTTGGTGCACAAATAGCATAATTCATTTTAACCTTAGTTGTATCAGCATAAGGCCTAGTCATATTTTTACATAATTCCCAATTAAGCATTATATTAGTTCCTAAAACTTTAGCACCACTATATAAAACTTCTATTGATCTTGATACTCTTTCAAAGTTGTCATTTTCAGGTGGATTAAATGTGTCGGGCTTTTCAATAGCCTTCATTAACCCTTGATCTGTTTGTTTTATTTTAAAAACCTGATTGTGATATGTTTTATAATCAAAATAAAGAACTTGAACAGTGTTATTATCATAATTACCGTAACCAGTTATATATGATTTATTACCTGGTGTATTTTGAATTATTTTTAATTCTTCTTCAGGTATACCCGGAAATTCTTTTTTTAACTCTGGTATAGTTAATGATTTAACTTCTCCAACATAATATATATCTTCAAAGTTTGGATCTTCTGTATAAGAGTAGACCATATAAGCAGGATCAACATAATCAATAGTAACACCGTTGGCAATATTAAAATCAGTTTTAACAGCTGCTATACCACAAACTGCAAGATCCATGTTTAATCTTCTTCTAGTAAGATCATATTTATTTTGAGCCATTACAGAAGATATAGATTCTTCTTGTGCAATTTCTATAGACTGCTTATAACTCAACTGCATGTGTAGCTCTAAATCCTCTGGTGTCTCAGGTATTACATCTTTGTTTGGAGATTGATAAGCATTTATACCTAATGTTTGTTCTAAATTTAAAAGATATTCTTTTGATATCATATCTTCATATAATTTAGTAGCGTAATCAGTTCTTTTTCTAACTGACTCTGGATCTTGAGCGTATGCTTTTACATCATAAGATTTTTGTGATATACCGTTTACGACTATGTCTACAAACTTAGATAAAATAGGAACAGGTGTCCAGTCTAAATTAAGATAAGACAAATCACCATTAATAGATAATTCATCTTTGTATTTTTGAACGCTTTGTTCACCTCTTGCGTAAAGTCTTAATTGATTAAAGTTGTTCCAATTAGTTATATACCTATTACCTGTAGTTCTACCTTGACTAAACCATTCGCCTTCTATAGCTTGTGCTACTTGTTTACCGTATTCAATACTTGATTTTTCTTGGTCACTAACTACTTGGCTAGGAAATGCACTTCTAGTATTAGTATATATATTCATTAACTTATTATTTTTGATGTATTCCCTCTATTATCGTATTTTTTTATTCCCAAATCAACAGCTTTTAAACTAATAGGCACACTTGGTGCGTATCTATGCTTGTTACAAGCCATTAAAGCTAATCCAGAGCTAATAGAAGCATCATGCTTAGTTCTGTTATTTATATTAAATTTAGCCCAATCTTCGAGTGTTCTTTGAAAATAAACATCACCATATCCACTTTCTTTTAACCCTACAAAATCTTCTATGTAAGACTCAATAGCAGCTGCGTGGGCTTGTTTTATGTCTTCGCTAGAGTTTGGTATACCACCTAATTCTTTTTCTGTAACTGAAAGTTTGTTTCTTTTTTTATCTGGCCTATTCATTGAAAAGCCTCTATAACCTCTTCTTTTAAAATGATACAAAAGTCTAGGTTTATTATTTTCTGCTAATATTGGCATGCCATAAAATACACAAGCCATAAGTACGTCTTCAAAAAATATTTCAGCAGTTTGTGGCCTAGCTATATATTCTAAAAAGAAATGATTTGGCGGAGTGTCTGTCATTGAAAACTTAGTAAGACCGTGTAAAGATCCTTTTGAACCTCTTTTGTCTACAGTACCTGATATATCATAAGGGTCACATCCAAACGCTCCTAAACTTTCATTTAGAGGATATTTAATACCTCCTTTTGTTATTACAGCGTTTTGCATATTAACAGGCGGAACCCAAGTTATTAAAAACCTACCGTTTTTATTTGGCATAAACAAAACTTGACTATCTTGTATACCATCTTTCCACATAAAATTACCGCATGTTATATTTATAGAATTTTTTAAATCTTCATTAAAATCTATTTGTTCATAAATTTTAGTTAAATTAAATAAAGATTCTTTTGATTCATCTCTAAAAGCATGCTTTTCAGTACGTGGAAACTGTCTGTAAAATTCATTTAAAGCATCTTGATCCTGCTTTAAACCCTCTACTTCATTATCCCAATATTCTATTACACCTAAATCTATAATTTCACTTTGTGGTCCTTTAACAGGTTTGTTTGGTGTTTGGAAGACAGGTAAGCCATAAGAATCAATGTATCCTTCGTAATTCCATTCCATAGGTATAAACAAGCTATATAATCCAGAGCGAGTTTGTCCATTCGCGTTTCGTTGTGTAACATCTGAGTCATTATATAGTTTTTTAAAGTTATCACCACCTTTATCTAATGAGTTACTAGTTGAACCCATCATACATTTGCCTATAATTCTACTACCTAATCGTAAGCAGGTTTTCGTGACCCTCCAGTTGTTAAGGATGTTCGTCGGACGTTCCCACTTGCCGCTCTCATCGTGGACGAGGAGTTTGAGCTTTTCACCGTCGTAGGAGTTGTCACCCGTGTTCTTCCAGTCGATCGTTGTGTCGAGCCCGTCCAACTCTTGTAGCTGTTGGTTTGTCTCAAGTTTTTTACGCGTATATTTCGTTGCGGGTACTCTGTACGCGAGCTCTGTCTTTGGACGGTCCATTCCGTCCTGAATTGGTTTGAAAAAGAAGGGGTAATTAACGGATATTGGTACCACCTTATCTGTGAACATCTTCTTTGCATCAGGACCAGACTTTGATAATATCCCAAACCTAGAGTCGCTTGATATGGTTGCCATATTAACGCACTCTCCCGAGGCCATAAATGAAAACCCAGAACGCCTGTTCTTAAGGTAGCACATGCCATAGGATCTGTTATCGGCCTTACAAGCTTCCCAGAATATGTAAAATAATCTGTTTGATTCACGAAAGTCTGGTTGTCCAACGTCGATCTTGCTCCACTGCAAGTACATATAATGAGTACCAGTAATGTAAGTAGCCACATTCTTATTATAGAACCAAAAGCCTTCTTCCCTGCGGACGAACTCATTATCGATGTAATCATACCATTTTTCTTTAAAGTCTAATGGGTATTGTTCCCAATCAAAAACAGACTTTATTTTTTTTAATACTTTTGGGTATTCAACATGCTCCCAAGTATTTGTTTCAAATTTATGTGTTTTATTTTCTTCAGGTAAAGCTATTTTTAGGTTTTGTATTTCATATATTTCACCTATTTTACCTGTCTTACTTATTACAATAATATCGTGCTCTTTATTGTATCCATACTCCCATTTATTATACCTATTCATTCGTTTAAGAACTTTAGGTTTAATATGGTCTTTTAAAATCTTATATAAACTCTGCTCGTACATTACTTAGATCTACCTTCTGCAAAACCTTTAAAAGTTCTTTCTTCTTTAACTTCTTTTGGTTTTTCGTTTAATAAGTCTTCTTCTTCTTCAATACGACTAAGTATTTCAAACGCATCGAATATAGCTAGCTTTTTAGTGGCAGCCGCGTTTTTAAGTCTGTCAGCTGATATGTCATCATCTGAATCAACAATAGCTTCTTTAGCTACTTTGATTAACTCCTCAACTGCTCTTTGCCCAGCTTGGATTATATTCTTCTTCGTTTCCTTGGTATTCATACTTAATTACAATATCATTAGATTTCATACAGTAAAGTCTCTTTCCTTCAACTAAAAATTCCCATTCACCATTAGGTTTATAACCTACAAGATCTCCTGGGTTTATTTCTAGCGCTTCTAAGGACTTATTGCCATATTTTAATATACCAACAAGCTTACGCTCTTTGTCAAGCGTTAGAGGATCATTACTTTTTATTGGTGTTATAAAGCATCTGTCACCTACAGTATGCCAACCTGTTTTATTTTTATATAAATAAACCTGGTCAAGGCTGCAGAAATATAAATCATTTTCAAAATATGATCTACTTTTCTTTTTATTACCTTTCATATCATAAAACGTTCTAAA
>Ga0181401_1000148_pt1 | contig 27593 bp, 37 predicted proteins | sample 24SPOviralmetaG_FD_130130 | JGI IMG/M metagenome (GOLD analysis project Ga0181401, IMG submission 130130) | Marine viral communities from the oligotrophic San Pedro Time Series (SPOT) site, San Pedro Channel, CA, USA - 24 SPOT_SRF_2011-07-20 | ecosystem: Environmental > Aquatic > Marine > Strait...
CAACAGATTTTAAGTCTGGTGCGTCTACCGATTCCGCCATACTCGCGGATGCTTCCTGAGAGGATCGAACTCTCCTTAGGCAAATTATGAGTTTGCTGCATTCACCAGATTGCTAAGGAAGCAGATACCCGTGGATGGATTTGAACCATCTCAAAGCCTCTAATCTGGAGGAAAAGGTTTATAAAACCTCTCTGACTACCAAGTCTCACGGGCTGATGATGAACTACTGAGCTTCGTTATTATTCTCAGTGTGTATTCGTATTAGTTCATCATCGGCAGGCATCATCACTGCTGCCTTACCATCTTCTCTTACAATACCTATAGTTTCGCCTTTTTCGACTCTTTCTAAGAGTTCGTCAAAATTGTCTTCCCATTCTTTTAGGGTAAAAATCTCCATTTACACCTCCAGTGGTTCTGCATAAACCAAAGCATCTTCTGGGCAAGTATTACGAATGACCTCAAGAACATCCATGAACTGATCTACAGTATCACAAACAATTTCTTTAGTATCTCCTTCACTGGAATAGATGTAGAATGTACGTTTTGTGGGGTCTACAACACAACGTGTGAGAAACTCGTCTTGCATGATGCCTTGGTTGCTTACCTTATTATTATAAGGCATCCAGGTGCTAGTGTCAACTGTGCCACTAAGAGAAGCGGTTCTTAACGCCATTATACAAAGATTGAATTTCATTTGATGTTAGTGCTTTGTTATATACACGAAACAAGGATAATTCCATTGGAATTCGATAAAGATTATTATTTTTCCATCCAGCAATTCTTCCGTTGCCAGAATTAAAGTTTCTATCAGATGAAGATTCATTATTAGGTAAAATTTTTGTCAATGATTGAATTGAACCATTAATATAGATTTTATTATTTGTATAAGAAACATCAGATCTCATTTCAAATACATAATGAACAAAATTACCAATCAGACCTAAATTATTAACATTCGTAGAATTAATACCATAAAGATCGCTGTTACCAGTATTAAATCCCAATGCAATTGGTGTTCCATTGCCCGAAATTGGACCAGACCATACATCATACTTATCCCAACCAAATAATACGTGTCCTTCCAGATCAGTGGTATCAATATCAGATTTTAATTTTGCAAGTAATTCTACCGTAACTGTAGGTGTATTAGATGTGACATTAGCAACTGTAAAGTCTACAAAATCATCAATACCATCAAAATTAAAGCGATCTCGTTCCTCTGATACAGGATCTGCTATAAAATTTGCTGGTGGATTACCATCAAGATTTGAATCATTATTATCAGTCAAATCATACCAAATAGTTCCTGATCCATAATATGAAGAATTATTTGATGCATCCAAATGAAGGAAAAGACCTTGAGGAGTAGGTAATCCTCCTGGAGTATCTAAATTTTGAATTGCTCTAATTGCAGAAGCATTTTTTGTTTTTCTTATGTTAACTTCATTTTTAGTATTTTGTATCCCCCAATGAGTTAATTCCTTTTCCGATTTATTATCTTTTAAAGTATTAAGTGTATCACGAAGTGAATCTCGTTCTATTCTTTTTTCTATAATTTGGTCGTAAAGAGAATTAATTTCAGTTCTAATTTCAACACATCTATTTTGTGCTGCTACACCTGTAAGAGACGTATCTGTTGCTAAAATCCCACCTGCTCCAGGATAAGTAAATCCAACAGCCGCAATTCCTGGACCATGTGTTGCTGCTGGAGTTGTAAGATCAAATCTTCCATTACCAATATTGGCACCACTACCATCAGTTCCCAGACCAGTTATAACACCAGAAGTATTTTTAAATTCTTTATTATCTCTTACATTTCTATATCCATATCCAGAATATGATGAATCTAATATTACAGTGCTATCTGGATCAAAAGGATTTTCTGCTCCGGCATCATAACCAGGTCCTGCCATTTTTTCATATATTTTTACAAATTCAACATCATTATTAATAGTAGTAGCTGATGAGAATGATGATGTAACACCTACATCTCCAGTGCTATGTGCAAGTCCAGGGTTACAGTTACGTCCCGTTGCTTCGGTTGATAAAGTTACTATTTGTTGTTTTAATAAATTAATATCATTATTAAAAGTAATGATTTTATTGTCAACCGATGCACATAGTTTTCGTAAAACCTCTGCGTTATTTTTTACTTCTCTTTCTTTATCAGAAATTACATTTTCATCATAAAAAGTTTCCTTTGGTGTATATTGTGTTTTTGACCAAGTCCCATCTTCAGATTGTTCAATCTTATCAAATGTAAGACCTTCTGGTGCTGTTTCGTCCGATTGCTTATCAAAGGCACCATCTAAAGAGTTTTGCTCATTCTCAAGAATTGTTATCCCTTGCCTTCTTAGGGTATCATCAATATCCATTTAATTCTCCAATGTAGTAATTCTTGTTTTCAATAATCCTATTTCTTTTTGTTGCTCTTGTAGCGCACCAACTAGTAATGCGGTCAGTTTATCATATTTTATTGATTTATATCGTATATCATAAATTGTTTTAGATCCAGTTAGTTCTGGAATATATTTTTCAACTTCCTGTGCAATCAAACCAACTTGTCTTTTTAATTGATCGTCTTCATCGCGATGCTCGTTTAAGAATGCGGAAGGTAATTTTTCCTCTCTCCAATCATAAGAAACTGGGTTTAGTTCCATAATTTTATTCAAACAATCTAGATCATCAAGTCTTTTAATATTTTTTTTCAGTCTAATATCGGAGGTATTATCAGGTTCTACTGATAACGGAATACCGTTGAAAAACCAAACACCATTCAAGTCACCTTTAGGTGAATTATTAGATGATTTTGGAGTTGTTTCGGTTGCTTTTGGAACAATACTAGCAATTAATCCAGTAATATTTTGTTTGATGGCAGTATATGCTGCTTCTAGAGCACCCAATTTTATGTTAGATCCTATTACAATCTCAGAACCCGTTATATTATAAATTCCAACATGATTATTCAATCCAATGGAATTAAAAGTTAGCGGACTTGTAATAGAAGGTCCAGCAACTAATGATCCAGTGAATGGAATTGCAGTAGCACCTGCACCAAAGTGACCCTTATGTGCAGAAAGTGATCCTGGTTCCCAAAGACCAAGAGGTAATTGTAAAGCACCACCACCAAGTGGAGTTATTACATCGATACTACCTACTGTCAGACTATCAATCATTTTGTTTCCCTCGTTATTTGCAAGATTGTAAGATAGAATTCGTAATAGATGCCCAGTTTCCTGAAAGAATGGCTTTCAAAAATCCTGCGCTAGCAACAGAACTTCCTTTAGAGAAACCACCACTAATCATAACTGAACCTACAAAATTTATATTGCCTTCACTTATAATACACATTCTACTTGCAGCAACTCTAAACTCACCACCAGTAGCTAATTGTAAATATCCATTACATTCTGCCATTATATTACCTTTACCTGCATCACCATCACTGGCAGTAAAGTAAATATTTCTAGCTTTCAGAAAAATATCTCCTGCTTCTGCGGTTAAAACAATATCTCCAGACTTAGCAACAATTGCTTTACTAGTTAGACCTTGCTTAGATGGATCTCCTTTAACACCAACTACTTCTCCACTAAATCCTTGAATAACTTCTTTATAATTACCGTTTTTTGCATGTGTAAGAGTATTTCCACCAGAAGTTATAGTTGTCAAATCACGTTTATGATCAACACTATCCACTTCAAGTGGTCCACAATGAATAAGTGCATGTGGATTTCTTGCTAATGTATAATCGGGTGCATTTGCCATATTATATTATTATTTTAAGTATTTATTAGTAACCAGAATATCCGGAGGAGGAAGATACATCACTAGATGATGGAGAACTAGTACTACTAGATGTGTTTGAATTAGTAGATGATGGAGAACTAGTACTACTAGATGTGTTTGAATTAGTAGATGATGGAGAACTAGTGCTACTAGATGTGTTTGAATTTGTATATGATGCTGAAGTAGATCCAACGACTCTTTGTATATTCTCTAAACTTTCTAATACAGTATCATAAATTATTTGATGGGATTGGATAGTATGGACCGCACCAACCATTTTTCTTTTAGTATCAGGATGATAATGAAATGGACCTGAATATGCATCCCCATTTACATAACCAATATTTGGTCTAGTTTTTCCAACACAATCAATAACTTGAACTAATTTATTGGGATCGACAAGTTTATCATTTTCATTTTTTAAGAAAATATTTAGTGGAATAAACTTCAATCTTGCCCTAAATTCTGCACCTGCTCCACTTTTACTAATTATAGAAATATTGGGTATAGTTGTGTATCCGTATCCAGTTTCAAGAATATTAAAAGCAACAATTTGCCCCAATGGATTAACATCAACATTAAATTCTCCACTATCACCATCACTCATAACAACCGTATCACCACCAGTATATCCAATACCAGTTGAAATAATATCAACATCGCTAATAATTGCAACAGTATCTCCAGTGCCTGGTTGAGTAGTGTCAGAACTACCGGGATCTGTAGGATTCGTAGGATCTTCAATTATAACTGATGGGGGATCTGTAGGATCTACTGTTGGATTATTAGGATCTATTGTTGGATTATTGGGATCTGTGGGATCCGTTATTGGGTTATTGGGATCTGTGGGATCCGTTATTGGGTTATTGGGATCTATTGTTGGATCATTAGGATCTATTGTTGGATCATTGGGATCTGTGGGATCTGTTATTGGATTATTAGGATCAAGTTGTTTAGATACAACTATATTGAGTGTTCTAACATCAGTTTGAATAATCGATCCTTCATTCTGACTTTTAATACCATTATCATTTTCTGCTGCTAATCTATAAGTTAAAGTAACTCCATTTCCATTTGATGGAATCACTATATCTTGTGGAATAACTACTGTTAAAGATCCATTTGCAGGGATTTTGGTTATAGTGTTATCAAAAGTAGTATTTTGTAAAGTAGTTTTTTCAGAATTTGTCGTTTTCCAATCAAGTGTTACAAGATCACCAGGAGTAACTTTATATGATGTTGCTTTAAACAGTGTAATTTTTGGTGGAAGTATATTAATTGGTTCATCTGCTTGTCTATTTCTTAAAACAGTTATAATAATTGTTTTTTCTGAGACTTGAGTTGAAGAATTTTTATTATTATTGCTAGCAACTAAAGTTATCTTCTTTGTTGTTAAATTTTCTTCGGGACCGAAAGAGACATCTGATTTTAAAATTGGGAAACTTACAGTACCAACACTAGGTAAATCATCATATAATTCCATACCTTTTATATAAATTTTATCAGCATTTACCACACTCCAATTTAAACTTATAGTTCCATCAACTTGTAATGGATTTGGTGATCCAAAAAATGTTTCAATAATTGGTGATCCACCGTTATAACTATTATCATAATCCGATCCTGGATTGTCTATTACAATCTCTGATATACTTCCAGTTTGATATCCATCTGCATCTAATTCCATAATAACAAATCCAGATGCATTAGATCCACAACCTGCTGGATCAACAATTTGCACAAAAGGTGGTGTCGTATAATCACTTCCACCACTTATAAGATTTGTCCCTATAACTTGCCCGACTGTATTAACAACAGCATCTGCAACCGCACCAGATCCACCACCACCAAAAATCTTAACCTGAGGTAATCCACATTCAAATGTTCCCGTATAACATTCACCTGGACTTTGTGATGAATTACTATCTTCGCCAAAGAAATCATCTAATAAACCATTCGCACCTTCAGTGATTTCTCCTGCAAATGATGGGGAAATACCAAAATTAAAATTAGAAAAATTATCTACCTCCGATTTGGTTGGTCCACCCCAAGGAGATAGTGAAAATTCTTTAATTTCTGGACACTCTGGACCACCACAAAGGAATCCCTGGAATCCTAAAATCATGTCAATTGCACTGGATACAGATCCAAAGATTTTACCAACACCACCTAAAATATCATTAATGTTATCAAAAATAGGTGCTAATATTTTATCAATATCATCAACTAACCTATTAATGAGTGCATTAGTCCATTGTTCTATAGCACAAAGAGGTGTCTGTATAATTTGCCCGATAAGTGAGTATAAGAAATCACCAACTAATCCAAATAATCCTTTAATTATTTTTTCAAAAGAACAGAAAATTTGATCTACGATTGCAGAAACAACAGATTCCTTAATTGTTTTCAAAAAATTTGTCATAATCATTTCAAGAGCTGCACTAATAAGTGATTTAATCTTATTAAGAATCCAATTTCTCAATCTTTGAACTAATGATTTTAGAACTCCAGCAATAGCACCAGTAATAGCATAAATTGTACTCTTTAAATTTGAAACAGCATTTGTTGCTGCATTAATATAGAAGTTACCATACTTTTGAATACCACGTAAGACAACAAAAATTTTCTGTATATTAGTATTAATTTCGCCCAATTTCCCTTTAGATGAACATGGATCACCCTTTTGAAAAATTTCATCATCGTTTTGTCTCTGTAGATAGGCAGATACTGTATAACTATATGGTACTCCAAATCGGTCAGACCAATCGGAAGGAGATCCATCACCACTATAAGATTGTTGACTAACTGCCGCATTTGGTTTTGTCATCTATAATTTTACCTCCTTATGTTCGTATTTATCAATCATATTATGTTCCAGTAAGTGTTGGTGGTAAAGCAGCTCGTGTTGGTTTTTTCGTATAAAAATCAGTCTCTGGAAGTTGAGCTGGAGATTGAGAATCAGTCCCCTTTCCACCTGCGGTCACGAATGGAGCAGGTTTTATATCATCCCAATATGGATATAATTGCTTAAATCCAGTACTTTGATTCTTTCCAGCTTCATCGGCAGTTAAAAGGATATCATTACCAAATGTTGTAGGTAAAGATCCCATAATAACGGGATCTTTTAAAGTAGTTCCATCCATACGGAGAAACATACCAATAACCATTTCACCACCTATAAGTGCAGTTGACATCATATTCAAATTTCCATGACTATTTGGATGCAACACATGTGCATAATCTAGTGTGGAGTCGGGATTTATATTTCCATCAGGAGAATGTATCCCCATGATTCTAACTCGCACTCTAGATCCTAATCTGGTTAGATCTCTTTTATTTTTTTCTTGTTTTGGTGCAACTTGTCCAATAAAAAATATTGGAGTAGATCTAAGAAGACCGTTATTTCTTTCTATTGTCATTGGATTAATTATCCCCCGAACTATATATTCCATCAGTATCACGAACGATGGTCATATGAGTTAATGATCCAGTTTGTCCAGTTCCATTAAACTTATGTGATAAATGCATAATTAAATATCTTCCACTAAGTTTTTCATCACTCGCACCTTGTTCTGGTTTCGCGGTTTTTTTCATCCAAGCACAATCAATAACTTGTCCAACACGTAACTCAAGATTACAAGGAACAACGATATCAATAATTTTATTTAAAAGAGAATTATATCTTGTTAATGCTTGAACTCTCCATATTTCTGGATTATTGTTTATTTCTGAAGAAATACCAACATTACCGCTATCAAATCCCTGCAAATCAAAATATGTTGGGGCATTCACCATTTCTTCTACAATCTCAGTTTGAAGAGAGTTTCCACCAAGATTAAATCCACCATCTTCTACTACTTTTAATGTTTCTTTCCAGGTAAAAGTTATTGGATCAAATGTTGTATGATTCATTGCCTCACCATAATTAAATGATTTGAATAAATCTCTCATACTAGATTTGACTTGGTATTCTAATATTCTAAAATTAGATCCTTCACAAAATGTTGCTGTCCCACCACTAACATAAGCAAATGCTGATGGTTGGTTAATTAAATTATCAATACCCTTAAAATTGAAACCATCTTGAGTTTCAAAGAAAAAACATCCAGGTTTTGCATTAGCAGGAATTGCAGGAATTGCCTGCCGTGCTAAAGAAATAATTACATCAAAAGGTTTTCTACCTTGCCCACTTTCAGTGCATTTATTTACAGTGTCATCATATCTTTCCATACCTCCAGGATTTATACCAAGTCCACCATCTTCGGGTGAACCTGCTATAAGATCAATTATGTTATCCCGAATTTTATTCACATATGTTTTATATGCTTTAGTTTTTTCATTATTAATTGCATATTGAGGTCTTAATTTAAATGTTAAAACTTCCACCTTATCAGAATCAAGTACAAGAGGTATATCTAAAATCTTCCATGGATTATCTGCACTAAACTCTAAACCATCACCTTCAATACCAGATTCTTTTGATGGATGAGATATTTTAACTGTTAAAGTTTTTCCCTTCAATGTCTCCGTAGACGACCGCATTGTTCCTAATCTTTCTTGGAGATCTTCTTGAGCACCTGCCAAGACAGCATAACCGGTATCAATAAAAAGTAAATTTGCAGTAGTGTATGGTGATAACAACGATTCAAAGTATTCAAATTGTAAAAATCCACCAAGAAGTTCTATTTTTTCATTCTCACCTGTGGTAATATTTAAATCATCTATACTTAATTGTGTTATTGTTGCGGGGTTTGACCAGTTTGACATTACTTATTATCTCCTTATGTATCTAGTCGGACCAGGAATAATGATCGGTTGAGTGCTATTAATTATTATCACTTCAGTCGCACCTTCACCATCAAATGTTTGTGTTAGTTGCTCAGATCTTCTTAGTCCACCATCTTTACCACCAGAAAAATGCTGTTTCTGATATGGTGTAAGAGGTTCTAGTAATCCTTCTGGTACAGGTATAATCTGTTTTGGTTTTATCTTTCCTCCACCTTTTGGTGTTAATGTGGAATTGACAACTACACCATTAACCCAAGCATTTTCAACATTATTTAAAATTTCTTGAGGATTTCCACCATCTAGAGCATTAATATGCGTAGTAACATGAGGTCCACTAGCACTACCAGTCGTCCCTTGAGTGCCAAGTGTCTGCCCAGATCCTAATATTTGACCTTTATTAACAGAAATTGTATCCAAATGTCCAATCAGTAATTCATATTTTTTGCCATCTATGAACGTTGTTCCAGTAACATAATTACCAAATCCAGATCCATCAGGATTAATTTGCTCACCAGTGCTTGTAATTTCTAAAGATTTAAATGGATTTTGAATTATTGCTCCAGTATTATAATCTCCATTAGAATCTTTTAAAGCAATATCAATACCAGTATCTTGGCGATCTGGATCATTTCTTTGAGTTACATAACCACCTCCTTTTAGTGATGTACTCGTAGTAGGTGGTGATGGAATTGTTGGTCCCTGAGCACCTGGTGGAACTGAATATGGACTAGTGCTACTTGGTCTTGTTGTTTGTGGTCCCTGAGAATTTGGTGGCAGTCTATCCAGGAAAGATGATGATATGTCATCATCTCCTTTTGTTAAATCTAGATATGTTTCATAATTTTCAGTGAGTTTTTTAAATTGATTATTATTTTCACCTTGTTGATCTAATACTCTAGATGATATTAATGCAGACTCTTTGAGATTTAAGAATGATTCTGCATCTCTCATAGCAACTTTTTCTTGACCCGTAGCACCTTGTCTTACTAAACCACCTTGTGCCAGTTTTAAGAAATCATCTTTAAAAGATTCGCCTTTATTCTGTCCAACTGCCGTCAATACTCTTTCATCGAATGTTTTTGGAGTTATTTCTCTACCAAAAGTATCTTTTGTTACTACTTTTGTTCCCATACCTAAAAGTCCACCACTAGTTCTTTCATATGAACCTACACCAGGAACTTGAATTGGTTCAGCAGTTTTTTTATTATTGTTTATTGATGTTCGATAATCATTAAGTGATCGGTTAAATTCCTTTTGAGTTATTTTTTGATCTTTAATAGCACTTTTTATGTCTACTTTAAGTTCATCATCAGTTCTGTTTATTGGTTCATCAGGTTGTTCATCAAGTTCTTCTTTCAATTCTTTTTCTACAGCACCTGCTTCTTTATCTAATGCATCTATATTACCAGTTAAAGCATTAAGTTTTGCTTTTAAATCTTCCTTGGTTTTTTCATATTCTTCTTGTTTTGCAGGGTTAAAGATCTTAACTATTTCTTTAAAAAGTGGTACAACAAATTCAAGGGAAGCAAAAACTGCTTTAATAGCATCAAATAACCATTTACTATCTTTTATAAAATCTTGAACTTTTTTTATTGCTTGTGGTAGATTATTTACAATAATACCTAATAAAACAAGACTAAAAAATTCTTTTATTTTATCAAGAAAACCCATTGCGGGTGCCATTATTTTTTTAGCACCACTAGCAATCTTTGATGATCCAAGTTTATTTTCTACAAATTTTTCTTTTTGCATTTTTTGTGCTTCTCTCTTTCTGCCAGATAAGAAGGATTTTTCTTGAGAACGAATTTTTCTCAGGTCTGCATTTCCTTTGATAAGGATGCTCTTAATATTATTAACGTTGAGTTTTAGTGTTTTTACTTCTTGCATATTTCAGTACCTATACGTCAATACCGTAATTTACATATGAATTCGCAATATATGGATTACTAGAATCTGTAGACCTAATTGTAATCGATGATTGGGATTTTTCACTTACTTGAGTTGGTGTTTCATCTGGTGTTTGTTGAGCAGAAACATCAATTGGTGGTTGTACAAGCGGGAGTATTGTTGTTGAACCCTCGGATGCATTACCACCAGTTCTACCGCCACCACCCGTTCGTCCACGATAAACTTTAATTTCTATTGGAATTGGTTTAAATTTTGGTTCTATTAGTGATTGATTAGAATTAGATTGAGTTGAGTTTGGATGACTTGTTCCGCCACCCGTTGCCGGTGGAGTTACTCTTTCTAATTCTTTTCTCTTCTTTTCCCTTTCTCTTTCAACCAATTCCTCAACTTGTTTATTGAGTTTTTTAACCATCACAAATTGTATTTTTGTAAGTTCTTCAGATAATTCATTATTTTTCTTCATTAAATTGACGCCTTCAATGAACTGTTTGAACAATCTTCCGGCGTTATTGTTTATTGCATACAAAAATGGTTTGAACATTTTTGTAGACATAGAATTCATAACAAATTCACCCTTTGCAAGTAAGGCATGAATCGTATCTTGCATTGATGGAGCACCAGGAATGATGCCACCTCTACTTAATTTTTGTGGTTCTAATACACTATGTTTTTCTTTTAAAATGGATTCCGCTGCCATTCGTTCAGCAAGTGGTGTATCCTCATTTTTATATAATTTTACTAATTCATCTTTATCAGTATCATTGTATTTGTTTATACCTTCTTCTACACTTTTCTGTGATGGTAATTCAGAAGCACCTACTGGAGATAATGTTGAATTTGTTAATATTGCTGCAGCTGCAGTTGCTATTGTTATTTTCGCTGCCGCACTACTTAAAAGAGTAGCTCCTACAGGACGCATACCTGGTATCGGTACAAACATCGCTCCCACACCAGCTGCTACCACTAACCCTGCCAACACACTAGTCGGAATACTAAATTCTGGTTGTTGGATAGGTGAGTTGTTAGGATCAAACGTTCGTCTCCCTTCACCTCTTCCTGAATATGTTGGATCAGGTGCAACGATCGGGTTAACAGGTTGTCCTATAGGTGGTGCTACCAAACCTGGTGTTACTGGTGGTGCAACCAACCCTTTTCCTAATAATGCTGCTGCTAGTGCAGTTAATGTTAATGCTCCAATTCCTAATGCTGCCGTTACACAACCCAATACTGGTCCACAACCACCTCCCAGTCCTCCACCTTTTCCTCCACCTGGTTTATTTCCACGGAAAAGATTAAATAATTTTCGTAATCTATTTGCAAATACGATTAATGATACGATCTTTTTTATTACTGCCAGTGTAAGAATAGTAAAGAATATTTCTTTCCAATAGTTTTTTAGGAATGCAAATACTGCAATTACTTTGTCTCTATTTTCCTTATCTTGCAACCATTTCCAAACACTATTAACAAGTATTCCTGTACCCACTAAAGTCAAGAATTCTATTATCTTATCAAAGATACCTTTAATAGGTGTTACTGCTTTAGTAACAAATCCTTTTATACCAGATCCAGAATCTTTACCTTTTTCTACAAATTTTTCTTTTTCACCTAATTTTTTTGTTCTTATCTTTTTCTTTTCTATAGCAAGTTTATCTTTTCTTTCTTCTATTCTTGCAGCAAAATCTAATGCAAGTTGTTTTTGAATTTCTACTAGAATTGAATTAGTTTCTGCAAGTTCAGAACCAATTAAATTTGTGCCATTTATCTCTGGTTTATCAATTCCTTTCGATTTTTTTGGTTTTAAAACTATTTTATCAACAATTTTTAAAGTATTCGTTGATATAACTGGTTTTTCAACAGTCTTTAAAGATTCTGCTGTGATAATTGAAATTCCAAGTCCTTTAATAAAGGACATTTTGGATGTTTTTAAATCTGGTCCTTTAACAACAGAATCAATTTTTTGACTAGAGGAATTCAATGGGGAAGAATTTTTCCCCATTTTTGGAAGTGATGGTGCTTTATAAATTTGAGATTGTATTGCCACTTACTTATTCTGCTGTGCTTTTAGGTTTTCTTCTTCAATATGCTGTTGAAGTAATGTCACATATACTTCCCGCTCCCACGGAATCATATTTTCAAGTTCTGTTAATGAGTATTTATGATATTGAAGTAAGGCAAAATTTGTCTTGTAATATACTTCAAGACTAGTATGCGACATGCTTAGTTGAAAAAAGATGCTAATCCCTCAAGTGTTATCTCATTAGTCTTCTTAGTATTTGGATTTTTAACTTTAACAACATGAGAAAGTTTAGGCATAGATGTAAAGAAATTCTCAATTTCTTTAAACTGCTTTGTGCTCATTTGATCTACAAAATCATGCATTTCCTGTTTAGTACAGTCAGAAGAAGACCAACATTCATCTTGATTGTAAACCATTTCAATACAAGAACTAATCATATCGAGAGATTGGTCCACACCATTTAGATTATTTTCAACTTCAAAATTATTTTCAATAAACTGATCTATAGATGGATACTTCATCTTCATAGAGAGTGAATCATCAAGTTTAATAATATTATTATGGTCTTTATTTTTTAAAACTTTAATCAAATCAATGTCAATTTCTGTTTGAACTTGCGTTTCTTCATCATCTGGACATGTCACATTAACTTCAATTGTTTCACCAACGGATTTTCCACGGATATTTAAGAATAAGTATTCAATATCAAATGTGGCGAGATCAGCAACTTTTACACCTTTAGAGAGAATACATTCAGATAAAATATCAATGATAGCGTTTGTAATTTGCTTCATATCTTCTGATTCTAGTGCCATTACTAGGATCTTTTCTTCCTTTACTAGAAAAGGTCGATATCTAATTTTTTTCCCAGTTGAAGGAATCTCCAATTCATATGTTGGAGTACTAATTTTTGGTAAAGGCATAATCTGCAATACAATTCAGTTATTTTTATTTATTATGGTTATCCAGATACACCAGTTGGTTTACCATCAGGACTATAAATGAATGAACCAATACCATTATAATTAGGATTATTTTGTGCTTGAACTATAGCATCCTGTGCAAGACCAAGTTGTAAATCTGCTTGTTGTTGTCCTGTATATACTACAGGAGTAATATTCTGTCTCCAAACTCTATACCTATCATAATACATGGTAACAGTTATTTTACTTACTTCAGAATCTCCATATTGAAGTGGTATTGAAGATACTGATTTAGGGAACGCATCAATTAATTGATATGTAATTTGAGTTGACCCTGCTACATTATAATTTTTTTCAAATTTTGTTATATACACTCCACTGGCATTTTTATAAAATTTTGGATACTGAAATCTACGATAATAATTACTAGTAATTTGTTCATCATATAAACTTGGTTCTCTCAATTCAGCACTATTACCACCAGAAACGAAATTCATCCATGCTTCAAAAAACATTAGGACTTTATAATCTCTATCAACATAAAATGAAAAATCTATATCAGTATTAATTCTAGTATGAGCAAATTCTTGAACAATACCTTGAAAATTATCTTTTACTTCCCCAGTAGCATATGTTGATGATGGCAAAGTTGCATTTGCACAAGAAAATGATAAAAGTTTTTTAAAATCATTATCCCAATTAAAACCATAAATTGGTGATAATGATGGAATCTTAAGGTGCTCTACAAAAGGTTGTTTTCCAGATGTATCAGTTCCCCATCCATTTTCAATATAAACTTGATATAAATTACTCCGCGCAAATCCACCCTGCCCTAATGTTGATTGAACATTTTGAGAAGTGAGGGTTTGTATATTTGGTATATTAGGCATTTCTAAATATTAATACAGCCTTTGTTATTAGTTATTTAGATGTCATATAAGGGAAAATTCCAACCATCATATCCTCAAAAATATAAGGGAAATATTTCAACTATCATCTATCGTTCCCTTTGGGAAAGAAAGTTTATGGTATATTGCGATTTGAATGAAAATATTATTGAATGGGGATCCGAAGAAATTGCTCTTCCATATCGATCTCCACTAGATAATCGAGTGCATCGATACTTTCCAGATTTTTATATTAAAGTTAAAGAAAACACTGGAGTAATAAAGAAGTATCTAATTGAAATAAAACCAAAAAAACAAACTGTAGAACCAAAAATTCAAAAAAGAAAAACAAAGTCATACATCTATGAAGTTACAGAGTATGCAAAGAATATGGCAAAATGGAGAGCAGCAGAAGAGTTTTGTAAAGATAGAATGTGGGAATTTAAAGTTTTAACCGAAGATGAACTAGGTATCCGCTAATGGTAAATCCAACAGACGATAAATCAAATCGTATTCGTTCTGTAATAGATAATGTTATTGGGATGGAAGATCCTGATGATTTAATGATTGAATTAATGTCCGTATTAGAAGAAGGGGGCAAGATACCAGAGTCTGGAAAATACTATGTTTTTGTGTATAAACCCAAAACTCCTAATATCAGATATGATCAGAATCCTTTAGTAGCAGTTACTGATATATTCTCGTGGGGATTTAGAGGCATTAACTATCATTGGGGTAAAGTGCGCCAATATACTTGGAATGAAATTATTGGACAGATTTATGAAATATCATCAAACGAACTTGCAGATGCACGAGAGATACCTTTTGGAAAATTCCGTCTAAATAGTTAATAATAGACTAATCGGTTATATTAGATGCCATCTCCTGCTTCTCCCTCTGGAATATTAAGATATCCATATGAGGCAATAACAGAAACAACTGATTTTTTGCAATTGACTATTTTTAGATATGAAACTAATGCAAATAAGAGTGGTGATAATCAACTAATTACAAAAGATACAACTAATACAAATCCATTTTCTACTCTAAATATTGCTAAATCAGTAGATAAAGCTAAGGTGCTGTCTCAAAACGGTGTAATTGCTTTACCGATGCCATCCAATATTCAAGATTCTAATGCAGTTTCTTATGAATCTGGTGAGATGAATGAACTTGCTGCAGCGGGACTGGAAATAGTAGGGAGTGCAATGAATACTAATTTATTTACTCCCAATCTTGGAAAAGATATGACTAGAAAAATAGAAGAGATCAGCGACAAAATTGGAGGTTTAGTAAAGGACGAAAATACTCTAAAATTGATAAAACAATCATTAGCTGTACAAGCAGTTAATGTATTTGGTGCTAATGTTTCTCTTAATTCATTATTAGCAAGAAGCGAAGGTAAAATTCTCAATCCGAATATGGAATTGCTGTTTAACAATGTAACTTTGAGAACTTTTAGATTTTCTTTTAAAATGACTCCACGAGATGAAAATGAGGCAACATCTATCAAGTCTATCATTAGAACTCTAAAAAGAAATATGGCAGCAAAAAACAAAAGTGGAATATTTCTAGAAACACCAAATATTTTTGAACTTCAATATAAAAAAGGAAATAGACCTCATCCATTCTTAAACTTATTTCAACCATGTGCCCTTAGTGACATGAGTGTAAATTATACTGGTGAAAATGTTTATGCAACATATGCAGACGGAACACCAATTTCTATGATTATGACTCTAACTTTCAAAGAATTATTTCCAATCTATCAAGAAGATTATGGAAAATATAATGATAAAACTCAGACGTGGGAGGGTGGAAAAGCATCTTTTGATGGTAAAACAGGTGGAAACTTCAAAGATACTGATCTAATTTATGGCGTTACTGATGACACCCAAAACGACAATGTTCAAGGAGTAGGATTATAAAATGGGATATTTCAGAGAACTACCGAATTTTGAATATCTTTCACCTCTTTCTGATCGCAACTCAGCATCAGAATATATTGAGGCAAAAAATTTATTTAAAAGAGTAAAACTTAGAGAAGATTTTTATAATTCAATAACTAATTTTGAAAAATATTATATCAAAGGTAATGCAAGACCAGATCAAGTTGCAAACGATTTATATGGATCATCAGATCTTGATTGGGTTGTTTTAATTAGTGCAAATATTGTTAATGTAAGAAATCAATGGCCATTAAGCACAAATGATTTATATGAGTATGCAAAAGATACTTACGGTGATACTCTCACGCATACTAGATATTATGAAACTATAGAAGTAAAAGATAGTAAAGGAAGAACAATTCTTCCCAAGGGACAAATTGTTGATTATAACTTTAAATCGCCAAAACCAAAAATTGATACTGCAGTAACATCATCTTATGTGCAATATTGGGATAGTGGATTAGATTCTGCGGTTACTAAAACAAATATAACAAAATCGATTACAAATTTTGATTATGAGACAGATTTGAACAATGAGAAAAGAGGAATTTTTGTACTACGTCCAAGTTATCTACAATCATTCTTAATAGATCATAGAAGAATTATGGGGTATAAAAAATCCTCTAGTCAGTATATTAATTCTAAGACTAAGAGATCAGAAAATATTAGAGTTAAATCACCATAAGACATAAAAAAACCGCAGAAGTAAATCTGCGGTATAGAATTTGATTACACTGTTATTCTACAATTAAATTTTACTCTTCAGCAAGTTTCTGGAAATATGAGAGTGCATCATCATCTTCATCGAGAGAAGATGAGGAACTAGAACTCAAAATATCTTCAGCATTGAAGTCACCAGGTGTAGAAGTTACCTGAGGTGCAGGACCACGGTTAGAAGCACGGAAATCTTCCTCTGCCTCAACAGTTTCCTGATCTTGGAAACGAGGAGTGCCTTTGTTACCAAGAACATAATCGAGACGCTTCTTCAGTTCATCATAGGTCTTGAACTGATCAGCAGCAACAAACTCTTCCAGAGAATACTGCTTCTTCCAGATTGCTTCCATGGCATCATCATCATCCAACAAGGCACTCTGTGCAGCAAATTCGGATGAATCATAGTTGCGGTAACCAGCAACGTTCTTTGCCTTCAGTTTGAAGTTAGCACCCTGCCAGAAGTCAAATGGATCAATTGCTTCCTCGTCCTCAAACTCGGGTTGCATTGCTGCAGTGATCTTATCAAAGATCTTCTTACCGAACTTGTAAAGCATTGCTCTACCTTCATTGGAAGGATTAGCAGGATCTTTTACAACATAGATGTTAGCAACGTAGGTCAGTTTACGCTTTTGCTTACGTGCAGCATCTTTACCAGCATCAGTGCCGTTGTTCCACAACAAAGAATTATATTCAGAAACGGGATCTTTCTGACCGAGAGTGGTGAGTGAGTTCTCGATAAACCAACCACCAGGACCTTGGAAGGCGTGGGAGTATAGTTTCACGAATGGAAGATCTTCGCCGTTGGGAGCAGGTAGGAAACGAATAACGGCATAACCATTGCCGCCTTTATCACATTCAAGTTTCCAGAGACGGTCATCTCCTGAACCGCCAGTATTATTCATTTTTTCAACTTCTTTAACCAGTTTAGCGGTCAAAGAACCAAGTTTGGATTGCTTTTTAAGGTCTGCGAAAGACATTAGATACCTCGGATGGGTTGGATGGGTTGGATTTACTTAGGTAGTATAGCAAAAATGCGCTCAACTGTCAATCTGATTTTTGAGCGAATCAATGGTTTCTTTCATGCTATTGAAAAGCATATTCAAATCGGTTCCAGGGGGAAACCCCATAGTAATAACCGATTTACGCAAATTCTCTTTCATCTCAACCGCTTGAGGGTCATCTGAAAGAGATAATCTAGTATACATCACTTTTTGCTTTTCTAATAGTCGTGATAACTTTTCAACGTTTTCCAATTGTTCTTTAGGATCCATCATAGAAAAAGTTAAAAAAGTTCCATAGATCTCCTCTTGAAGATCATTGATCTCTTTTAACTCTTCTTGAATTATATTTGAATCAAAAAATTCACTCATGAACTATGGACCGTAATATTTTTTTATATTGGAATACATTGATATTTATGAAAGGATCATATTTTTTTATTTTTAATCCTATAGTTTCCCATATAGGATCATTTAATTGTTTATCGAATTTTTTTGAAAAATGAAAAATTCTTTCGTATATTACGAATGTTTCTAGAGATAATTTCCCGCTTAGAAGTTTTTTTAGTATAATCGGATGTCCTTTGGAACATTTGAATAGTTCTTCCAATTCGATCTCCGATAGTAATTCGGTGCTTTGTTCTTTGAACAAGTAGCTCAAACTCTGTTGTCGTCTCATCCATTCGGCGTAAGTCCTTTCGCCAGAATTGATAATTTCTCCAATCCATAGATTTTGTGGGTTATCGGTGGAAACAAAATTAGATACAAGAAAGTTGACAACTTCTTTATCAGAATATTTACGGGAGGTTTTTTCAAACCAATACTTATCTTTTCTTTTATTAAAAGATGATACAGTTGCACGGGTTTTAGCACCATACTTAAAAAAATCATACTTTGGATTAGTAAAGTGATTTTTCAGAGACAAGTAGTGTTGATAAGCATCAAATGGAGTCACTTTCAGTTTCATCAATTCTTTCAAATTCTTCAATCATATTAACAGGAACACTATGCGTATCAGAAATACGATACCAATGAGTTCCCTCACTAGGACCAATATACTTGATCTCAGTTTCGGGAATATTGTGTTCTCTTATAGCAGCTTGCATTTTGAGATGCAAGAGTTCATCACGAGAAATCATATAGGAAGTTTAGCACGAGATGTTTTTTTCATGAAATTAAGACGAATAGCGTCCCATTTCAAACGTTCTTTTAAGGATTTTGAAACTAGTTTCGTTACAGAATCTACTTCAAGTTCATTGATTTCACAATAATGACAGATAGCATCAATATAATTGAATTTCTCTTCTGCCACAATTTTTTCAATTTCTAAAGCAAATTTTGATGGAGTTAGAAATTTACTCGCAATTGCCTTTTCCAGTTCTTTATTCGGTTCCATAGAGTTCCAATTTATCTGTAACAAACTTTCTAATGTATTCGGTGAGAAGTTTGATGTACTTTGATTTGTCTCTTTCTTCATAGACGACGCATTCTCCATTTTCACAAGCCATAATGATTACAAATTTTTTAACTGGAATACCAGTCATTTCGTATAGCATACATGCATATGCTGCACATTGGACAAAATAATTTTCGATCCAATTTCTTGGTTTCGGTTTTTTAGAAGTCTTAAAGTCAATTATTGCTAATTCACCCTCGTATTCCGCAATACAATCGACGGTTCCAGCAATACCTAACTGCTTACTATATAGGGAAGTTTCCAGAGCATGAATATTATTAATATTATTTAAAGTTCCTTTAGAAATCTTAAATAAAAAATCGGAAATAGGACGAACTTTTGGAAGTTTTTCATTCTTGAGATGATACTCTACAAGTGTATGCATATCAGTGCCACGACCAGTTGCAGCCTTTGTGACACGATTTGCTTCTTCCTCACCTACTTTTTTACGCCATTTAACAAAGATTTCTTTATTATAATGACTAGTTACTGAAGTAATAGAAACTAATTTTAAAAGTTTTTCTTCGTTAGGAACAGAATAATATCGGACTCCATCAATAGTCTCCCTCTCAAGTTGAGGAAGATTCAAATCAACATGATTAAACATTAAAAACCTGCATCAATTTTTGCAACGATGTATTCTTTGACCAAACCAGAACGAACAATATCATCAAGACCAAACTCAATAATATCAAAAGAAGGCATTGCTCTCAAAATTCTCATAAAGTCAACAATACCATTTCTTTCATTAGTTTTTTGCAAATCAGATTGAGTTGCATCACCACAGAAACAAATGCGGGTATTTTCGCCAACTCTTGTAATTATACTATCAAGTTCATGAAAATTCAAGTTTTGAAACTCATCAACAATAACAATAGCATTATCTAACGTTGTTCCACGAAGAAATGATGTGCTCCAGAATTTAATTGATTCCTGTGCTTTTAAATTGCCATAGAGCATTTCAAAATCTGCATCACTAGACATCTGGAACATATACTTCACCATATTCTTATATGGTATTTGATAGATGTCTGCCTTATCTTCATGAGAACCAGGAAGAAAACCAATCTCTCTGGTTGCTACAAGAGATCTTACAAGATAAATTCTTTCATATGGAGTAGTATCACTTAAAACATCTTGAAGAGCATTATAAAGTGTAATAAATGTCTTACCCGTTCCAGCACAACCATAAGCAATTAAATGTTTTCCTTCTTTATATGAAGAAAATAATTTTTTTTGATTCTCAGTAAGAGGATCAATATTAACGAGAAGATCAGTATTAATTGGTTTTTTTCTTCTCATTTGCTTGGCAGTCATGCCAATTCCGATTGGAGAATCATTCTTTCTTTTTCTAGTTGCCATAAGTTGTTTAGATCTTTTTGACAGTTGAACGAGGCGCTTTTGATGCTTTTTCAAGTACATCATTCCAACCAGGATTCTTAGCAACGAGTTTATCTCGCCACTCTCCAACTTCTCCAGGTTGTGGACAAGTTGAAGGATCCGACCAATCCCTTTTCCATTCGGGATTGTCTTTACACCATTGAGGCCAGTCGTGAACACTAAGAACTACTTCTTTTTGTTCACCTGATTCTTTGTTAATTATAGGATATGTCGCCATGAGTTAAGAAATAATAAAATTCATATATTTTTATTTAGACCCACTCAAGTGCTTCTGCACAAGTTGGGAATTGATCTATAAAGATCTTTTTGCAACCTTCTGCAAGATCCATATGCTCTTTCTGAGTCCCGTTTGCAGTTCTTAAATTTATATAATGGATCCATGACCGAACTGAGCCACTCATGTAGATTTTTGTGGGTGTGGCGAGTGGAAGCACAAAACGAGCACATTCCTTTGCAATACCTGATCCTAACATTTCCTGATAGAGTTTCATTGCATCATTAAAATGCCGTTGAACCTTTAACTCAAAGTCCTGACGCATATGTGGGTCAATATCATCAATAGAATTCTGACGATTCTTAGTGTCTTGGCGGCGAAGATCGAACAAAGGAATTGTTTCGGCAAGCATAGATGAATCTGCATACCGTTGAGAAAACTCTTGATATGTGAAAGATCTGTGCCTCAGAACTTGAGCTGCCAAACCCCTAGTAGTTTCTAGTTCCAAAGTCATAAATGCCTGTTCAAACACTGACCAATGATTATGCTTGATGCAGTATCCTAACAATTTTGCATAATTTGGATTCTCTTGATTGTTGGGATTTGACACACGCGCAACGTATGCCATCATTTTCTCCGCATCGGGAGTTACACTAATAAGTTTTACAGTCATAATCAATTAGAATAATTATCATCGTCGTTAAAAATTTCATCATAATCTTGTATGTGTTGAGATATTTCAACATATTCAGATTCGGATGGTTTATATGAACCTACATCAGAATATACTTCTGCTTTAAGACCATCAACTAAAAGTTCCAAATTGCGGACAATAAGTTTTAAACGTTCTTTATCCATGAAAAAAGTTCTTTCAGTAATTATAGCACAAAAAAAGGGGGTTGATCACCCCCATTATGGTTTTTTAAATTAATCTGATACTAGTATGTCTCTACAAATACGTTTACATTTGGACTGATCTTCATCACATTCTATCAAACAACCAAAATAATCATTTACCAAATCTATTTCATCAGTGCAACGATTTAATGTTTTCTCAAAATGATTCCATTCTGCTAATTGATTGTGAGAAATAATATTATGCATAATACCTCCATGGTACAGAACTTATGGTCACATGATTTAAGATTAAGAATTTCAAACCATTGATCACCTCATAATTCTATCACTATATAGATGATTTGTGTGTAAATCAATACAATTGAGAAACAAAAATTTATGCCTACGAGTTTATACTCAAGTATAAAAGAAAAGAAAGAATTTGCAACCTTTTTATAACTTAAGTTAATAATTTATATTTTTTCTTTTTTTCATGTGATATAGAATAGGTGCTGGTGGATCAATCCAGTCTTCTATTCTATTAAAATTGTTCTCATCATAAAAATCTTGTTGAATATACCATAACTTCCAGTGTTCATGTCCCTTTGATTGGTTACACGAACTGCAACAACATACAATATTTTTTGTTGTATCTGCTCCACCTCTACAATGTGGAATAACATGATCTAGTGTTAGATTTTCTTCCGAACCACAATATGCACATTTATGGTCCCAACTTTCTTTTATTCGGTCTTTCCATAATCGTCGAGCTTCAGATGAACTTGATGTGTATAGATTAAACAAGTATTCATCAGGCGATTGGAGAAGATCCATAAGTGTTCGCAACTTATGAGTATTTAGTTTTTAAAGACAAAAAAAGAGAGGGTATGTAACCCTCTCTGAAATGTAAGTTAATGAATCACTTAGTATAAGTGCGACCACGATAGCAGAATGTACCGTGAGACTCTTTGTTTTCTACACAACGAGTAGAATACTCAACACCGCGATATGAAGTGTGGGTAATCTGTGCGTTATGTAATGCAGATGCTTTATTGATCTGCTGCTTTACCATTTGAAGGGTGTTCATGTTGTTACTCCTGAAGTTAGGGTGGTTTAATCCCCGTTCCTTCAGTCGTTTGCGTCCCAATACCACTCACATTCTGGAGCAGAATCCTTTAAGGTTTCTACTAACTCAACCTTTAGTAAATTACTAAGGTTTGGATTTGCCTCAATCTTTAGCATGATAGCATCAGTTTGAGTGCAAGTGAGTGTTGTATAGAATAATAGTTCTAGCATGGGATGAACGGCTCCGTTCCGCGACTTACTTGCGTCCGATCTCTCGGATGAACGACAGGTCTATTATAGACCTCATACAGTATTTAGTCAAGAGTAAATGTAATATGAGATACGGTTTTTTTATAAAATCCTGAGAAGGTGAAAATTTTGCCGGGAATTTTTGCCCCGATATTTGGAATTAAGAGTCTATTTTAGTTTCAGTATCATCAGCGAGATCTTCAACACCCTTTAACAATTTACTAATAACCTTTTCATTATCATCCATCTTTTTGATTTCAAATAAAGGAGACTTCATATATTTTTTAAGTTTCTTATATTTTTTTATCACTTTCTTCATCTCATCTGGATCGATGTTGACGTTCAGTGGTATAGAATTTTCACTCATCGTTTTTTCACTTCTTTTTTTGGTTTGTTACCCCATAGTTTAGGACTAATTCTTCCCTCTGCTTGTGTTATATTCTTGAAATCACTACGATAGTTGTCATAATAATGATCAAAAATATCAGTTTGTTTTGTTGCTATAACAATATCAAATTTAGTTACTCCATCCTGAAGATATTCAATTAGAAATGCACTAGTAGGTAACGAACGATCCTGTGCTTGTGTAGGATCACAATCTTGATGTATGATTTTCATACTAACCTCTTCCACCCCACTTAATATCACTATATGCTTGACTTACAATTTCTTTTGAAATTTTGTATTTTTCTTCAAGTTTCTTATCCTTTACAAGGCAAAGAATTTCTGCTTCTAGAGGATGCAAACCCTGAAGAACGTTGATAAACATAGTTTCTCTACGAAGAGAACTTAATGAATCATTTCCACCACGAATGAAATTATAAAACTTTTCAAATTCTTTACGAATAGATGAACGACCTTGATCTTGAGATCCAAGAGAGTTTGATCCGAGTTCATTCATCATACCAACTGCATCGCTGATATTACCCGTAACAGTGCCGCTAAAAGAGTTTTGCTCTCCTACACTGGCATAAGGAACTTCGCCTGGTGGAAGGGCAGATACAAGGGTCTCATCAAAGTTCCAGATGAACAATGCTTTAAGAGATGGATGCTCATATTTTTTGAGAAGTTCAACCTTCTTTGCTTTTGATCTTTGCTTTGATACAAGTTGAAAAACTTCAAATGCAAAGGGATTAACTGCCAATTCAGTGGTGGAAGTTGTTTTTGTTTTTGTTGTGGGCATAACTTATAATTAATAAAAAAAATTTATTGAGAGGTTAATCCTCTTCATCTTCTGCTTCATCGGAAGAAAAGAATCCTTCTTCAAAACGGAGAGCTAGAACTTCGTCAGGAACAACATTACCATGTTCATCAAAAAATTCTGGATGCAATCTAGGAGTATCCTGATAATTCATCAAATATTCCCTAGCAACCCACCCACCAATAACACCTATGATTAAAAAAAGAACGGATACAAGTGAACCGAAAACTAAACTTACTGCTAACATTGTTCTACTCCGAGAAATTACTTAATTTTCTTTATATTCAAAGAAAATTCGAAATAGATATTTACTTCTCGATTGAAAAAGCAAACTATCTTATTCAAAATTATATGAAATGGTTTTGGTTGCTTTTTTTTACCCTCGTTAAGAATGAATTCAATACCACGATTAAAGTGATCTGTAGACTTATTTATGCCTTCTTCAGACGATTTGATGTTTTTTGAGGAATCTGATTGTGTCAACGCATCCTCCTAAATTTTCTTGATCACATTGTACCTGGGGAAATGTAGATCCTTCTCCAAATTGAGAATAAAATTCTTTTTTGTTGAAGTCTTCATCTAAAGTATAAACTGTAAAGTCTCTACCTGTTAATTCTAACACTTGTTTGATTTTATAGCAATGGGGGCAATCACTTTTTGAATAAATTGAAAATTTCATATCAACTAAAAAAATTTAAACACAATACTTTTTAAGTATAAAAGAAAAGGGAGGAAAACCTCCCGAATCTTTCACCAACTACCTTTCTCACCACAGAAAGGATCTTTATTCCCAAAGATACAAGGATTATAAAGATACGAATATTATACTCTATAAAAAACTAAGTGTCAACCGGTTGACAACATAGAAAATGTTGAGTAGAGTTGCTTTGTTAGTTTTCAAGACCAGGTATAGCTTTTTTATTCTCTCTTAATCTCTGTTGCCATAAGAAATCCACCAGGTCCATAAGATGTATTATGCATATTGACGTCATGTGCTGCAGTTTGTGCTTTTGCTTCAATTTTATATGTTACTTTTCCAGTTGTTCCTGGAGTATCAAATCCAAAGATTGGTTTATTTCCCATTGATCTTTGTGTAGTGGTAGAAACATAAATTGATTCATCATAATTTCCCCCTGACATCAGGGTTTCAATTAATACATCATCTACATATTTTGCTATTCTATATATTACTCCACTCCAATCAGGAGCACTAGTATTACTAACAATATACCAATGACTAGATCCTTGAATAATAATTCTACTTGTTGCTAGTCTAGGATAAATTGTTATTTCAAAATTAACACTATCAGAATCAACATGAGTTCCACCTGTAATTTCGGCGTAATTTTGGTCAAGAGTTTGGCCACCTGAGCTTCGTCTATGCCTTACTGTAGCAATTTGAAGTACACTACCAGGGGGCATTTTCTCATAAGGAACATGAGCATAGTCAAGTTCTGAGAGTTTCTCTCTCAGATTAAAACTATCTTTATTAACTCTGACTGTCATTGATTATTGCTCCGCTACAAGTCCGTTGGATGCCGATATAGCGGTAGTAACTGCATCCGTTGTATTATTTATTCGGCGTAGTCCTTGGAATTCACTGCGTCCTGCTGATGTTCCTACGTGTAATAAATTGGTAGTATCATCATATGTAAGTGCAGTCACAGCATCAGAAGAACCATATAAAGTTGCCTTTGCATTCTCTTGGAAGAGAACCTTCTCATCCTCATACATCTTTTTGACTTGTTCTGGTGATGGGAAACCAGCACCAACTCTTGCTAATGCAATTGAACCCCTAAAATAATTAGTAGTTCCAGTATTACTTCTACCAATTTCTAGAGTAGTTCCTACACCAAAACTAAGATTCCTAGAAACATTTGTATTTGAACCTGTTCCAGATTCGGATTTTCCATTTACATACATTTGAAGTGTACCCCCACTTCTTCCGACAAGATAACACAACCAAACATCTTGATTAAATTCGGTTGTTGATTGTAGATATGACTGTCCAGCAGAACTTTGTGTAAACATTTGAACAACGTTACCTGCAGTATAAAATTGACATCTATTACTGTTGTTCAAATCTCTTGTTATAATTTTTTGGTTGTTAGTATTATCATTATTCTTTATCCACGCCATCATATAAAAATCATCAGTTCCAAATTCCATATCACTATTGTATGGTTGTTCTAGATAATTACTAGCACTAAACCCACTATAAGCAACCAACTCTGCACCAGTTGCAACAGCACTCTTGGTGATTGTTCCGTAAACTGCGAGTCCTTTGTTGTTTACTGAACGGTCTGCAACACCATCAAAGATAGTAATATTATCAAATGATGCTGTTCCACTAACGTCTTGGGTTGCACTAAAATCAAGTCTGGTGGATGTTGATGTAGCAGTAAATGTAAAATAGTGTGTTCCAGTAGTATTAACTGCACCTTGACTCATTGTAATATTTGCTGATGATGGTGATTCGCCAGCATAAACTTGGAATCCATTACTAACAGCACTTACAAGAACACCAACTGTATATGTTCTTCCTACTTCTGTTGTAATTGTTTGATAACATTGACCAGTAGCACCACCACCATTTCTACCAACAGATGCAACACCTCCACCACTTACAGTAAATGTTGGTGTTGCATCATTACTCCAACCAGTTGTTCCATTACTAAAATCTCCATTAGTTATTAGATTGAGGTTAGTAGCAGATACATTCGTGGTAGAAGTATCAGACAGGAAAGCACCTTTGATGTCTCCGTGCATATATCCTGTGTTGTAGGAGGCGGTGGCATAAGCAGACATTCCATCATTCAGACTTTGCTTGTTTACATCAACAAAAGTAAGTCCTCTATTATCTCCAATACTTAAAGATGCACTATCTGGAGTGGTGATAGCATTTGGTGCAATACCTGCATTTCCCAAATAACTAGAATTATTACCAATTCCATCAGTTGCATACCAAAAAGTAGAACTATTTGAATATGTTCCCAAATTTACTCCAGATATTCTTGTATATGGAAAATTATAATTAACTCCTTCATTAGAACCACTTCCTTGACGATGATATAATTCTCCAGATGGAAAAATTGATATCTCAAATATATCATAAGACGTATTAGAAGCTGAACTAATAATAGAACGATAATGTTTAATCACACTTAGACGACCAGCAGGCGCAACGGCAATGGAAG
>Ga0181401_1000149_pt1 | contig 27573 bp, 36 predicted proteins | sample 24SPOviralmetaG_FD_130130 | JGI IMG/M metagenome (GOLD analysis project Ga0181401, IMG submission 130130) | Marine viral communities from the oligotrophic San Pedro Time Series (SPOT) site, San Pedro Channel, CA, USA - 24 SPOT_SRF_2011-07-20 | ecosystem: Environmental > Aquatic > Marine > Strait...
AGAGACATCTACAACAAGAACCGCGAGATCGATGGCGGCTTGGCACTCAAGAGCCAAGACCTACGGACAGCGAGGGCATTGGCTAAGTTGCCAACAAAGGCGTTTTGGGTCGGTGCAAGCTGGGACTTCAGAGGCCGTGTGTATCCTATCGCTAACTTTAATCACCAGCGCAGTGACCACATCAAGGCGATGTTCCTGCTACACAACAAGAAGCCTATCGGCGAGGATGGCTTTAAATGGCTGATGCTCAAGTGTGCTGACCTTGGTGACTTCGACAAGATCAGCAAGGCAAGCTGGAACGACAGGTTACAATGGGCTGACGACAACATAGAACGTATCCTAGAAGTCGCTAGGGACTTCCGTGAGAGCTTCGACGGTGACGACAGTACCAAACTATATTGGAGCCACGCAGACAAGCCCTTCGGCTTCCTAGCGGCGTGTATGGAGATCCGCAACGTACTGACCTATGGATACGAGTACGAGAGTGGTTTTCCGATAGGACTTGATGGGTCAAATTCGGGCCTACAGCATTTTGCAGCGTTATCGCTCGCAAAAGACGAAGCTGATTTAGTGAACCTGACACCAGCCGATAAGCCTCAAGATCTGTACGAGGCTGTGGCGTCTGTGGCACGACAGAAGATCGACAGGGACAAGAGCACCGACAATCGCTTTGTGCGCGAGGCGTGGCAGAAGTTTAAGGTTGGTCGTAAGACGCTCAAGCGTAACGTAATGACGAAGAATTACGGCTCAAACTTATATGGCTTCACGACACAGATCCGTGATGACTTCATGAAACCAATTAACGATGCCATCATGACTTCGGGCCACTGGAAAGGCCACAAGAAGAACCCATTTGAGATCGATGGCGACAAGGGTAAAGCAGCAGCCGCCTACTTAGCTCGGAAGTCTTGGGACTCTGTGAACCAAGTTGTGAAGTGTGCCGATGAAGGTATGTCGTTTATCCAACAACTGTGCGACGCCTGTTCTGCTGAAAACAAGATGATGGAGTGGACGACACCAATGGGCTTCCCTGTCGTCAACCGCTACACAAAGAAGCGAAGCAAAGCCATTAAGGTTTACTTGCATGACGTTGAGTACGGCAGTCTGAAGCGTAGCCAAGTGACAGTGCGTGAGGACTTACACAATGTCGTGGACTCTCGTAAAGCTGGTGCGGCTTGTGCCGCCAACCATACTCACAGCCTCGACAGCGCACACTTACATGCGACGGTACTCAAATGTGCCGATGAATACGACGTGACTGATCTGTTCTTGATCCACGACAGCTTCGCAACGACACCAGCCGACACCACAGCATTGTTTAATGCAGTGCGCGAGGCGTTTGTCGAGCAATACCACAACAAAGACATTTACCAGACATTAAAGGATCAGGTGGTCAGCCAACTGGACAATCCAGAGAAAGCTGATCTACCCGAAGTGCCAAAGCAAGGCACCCTCGATTTGAAGCAGGTTTTAGAAAGTTACTACTGCTTCATTTAGCTCCACCAAGAACAATAAAAAGAATCGGAGAACACCATGCACCAACGAGAGAAGGTGCTTGAACAGGCGCGACTATGTGAAATGCGTGGTCGGCCTATTCCAGTAGACCTATTAGCCGAAGCCGACGCCCTTGGGTTGGAGCTAAGAGCTGTGGGTCAACCAACCAATCTAACATTAGTAGACCAAAGCAAAGCCGCGAAGGAGAAACCAAAATGGCTCAAGCAAGAATGAACTTTAGCACCCCACTCGGAACCGCACAGTATCCGTGGTTAAACAAGGCAGACACCAAGTTCGATGAGGACGGTGTATTCAAAACCAACCTCATTGTTCCACACGAAGATGCCAAAGACCTCGTGGGTCGCATCAACGAGTTCGCGAAAGAGCAACTAGGCAACAAGCTATCAAAGGCCATGATGCCCTACGAGAGCGACCCAGACACAGGCGATGTGATCTTCAAGACAAAGAGCAAGTTCGCGCCGAAGTTTAAGGACTCGGCTGGACAACTCATTGTCGGAGATAGCGTTCCGCAGTTATGGGGCGGCTCTGTAATCAGGGTGGCTGGGACACTTACTGCCTACGACAAAGGCGTCAATGTTGGCGTTAAGCTAAACCTTGGTGCAGTCCAAGTCATACAACCAGCCGAAACTACAAACGGCGGGGATGACTTCGGTGCTGTCGAGGGTGGCTTTGTCGCTACCAAAGAAAGCAAAGAAACCGATGAGTTTTCTGACGACTTCTAAAAGTGCGTACCAACGAGGTTATAGGAGTGGGCTGGAGATCAAAGTTGCAGAGCAACTAAAGAAGGCAAACAGGGACGTAATATACGAGCAAGATCGCTTGGCGTTCTGTTGGCCTTCAAGACGGACAACCTACACCCCAGACTTCAAGATCACCACCGCTTCAGGCGGTGTTTTTTATGTCGAGACTAAGGGACGCTTCCTGCCTAGCGATAGGCAGAAGCATCTCCTAGTCAAAGACCAATGTCCTGAGATCGAAATCAGGTTCGTCTTTAGCAGCAATCAGAAACTCTACAAAGGCTCAAAGACCACATACGCGATGTGGTGTGAAAAGCATGGGTTCAAGTATGCGTTCAAGACGATCCCTGATGACTGGTTGAAGGAGTAGTCAACCAAGGGAGCAACAGTATGACTACAGAAATACAAGAAGAGAGCACGTTTGTATCACATATACCCTGTGACCTATGTGGAAGCAGTGACGCAAACGGTTTGTACGATGATGGTCATACACATTGCTTTTCTTGCGAGACGACAGTTCAACCAGACAGTACCAGTGAGAGCGTTCCTGTGGTTGCCGCCTCTCCCTCGGAAACCCAATCACGGGGGCTTCTCACTGGTCAGTTTAAGACACTAGAGAAGCGCAAGTTGTCAGCCGATGTCTGTCGCAAGTTTGGTTACTTCGTAACGAAGCACAAAGGCGAGACAGTACAAGTTGCAAACTACACAAACAAAGAGAACGACATTGTTGCTCAGAAGGTAAGAACGAAAGACAAGCAGTTCAGCATCCTTGGTGACGCCAAGAAGATGACACTGTTTGGCAGCCACCTCTGGAGCAAAGGCAAACTGTTGGTGATCTGTGAGGGAGAAATTGACACCATCAGCGCACACGTTTGCATGGGCAAGTACCATGCCGCCACTGTCGGTGTCCCTAACGGATCAAGCAGTGCAGTCAGAGCGATCAAAGACAACTACGATTACGTCAGTAGCTTTGATAAGTGCGTCATATGTTTCGACAGCGATGACGCTGGCAGAAAAGCCTCGTCAGAAGCTGCACAGATCCTGCCAGTGGGCAAGGCTTTCATTGCAATCCTCCCGATGAAAGATGTTAACGAGTGTCTACAAGCAGGTAAAACAGCGGCAGTCGTGAGTGCTATCTTTGAGGCCCGTGAATATCGGCCTGATAGCATCAAGACCTCTGCCGATTTCAGAAGCGTGATAGGTCAGGAAGATGCCGCCTCTTCCATCACTTATCCTTACGCCGGTCTGAACGCCATCACTGGTGGCATCAGGCTCAAGAGTGAGGCTGAGTTAGTGACGATCACTGCGGGTTCTGGACTCGGTAAAACCACATTTGTACGAGAGATCACATACCACCTACACAAGCAGGGTGAGACATGCGGATTGATATGCCTTGAAGAGTCTAACAAGCGTAGCTTGCTGGGTTTGGTGGGCATCCACCTAAACAAGAACATCACAGTCAACAAAGACCAAGCCACACAAGAAGAGATCGAAGCGGCGTTTGACGAGCTGTTTCCACCTGATCACCAAGTCTACTTATATGACCACTGGGGATCATGTGACATCGACACAATCATCCAGCGCATCAGCTTCATGGTCAAAGCCTTGGGCGTCACTGTGATCATCCTAGATCACATAAGCATCCTTGTGTCTGGGCTTGCTACAAATGATGAACGAAAGCTCATTGACATAGCCATGACACGCTTGAGGACAGAAGTTGTCCAAGAGCTAGGCGTCACTGTGATTGCTGTCAGTCACCTAAGACGACCCAGCGGTGACAAGGGCTTTGAGGGTGGCGAGAAACCAACCCTGCAATCCCTACGAGGGTCAGCATCAATCGCTCAACTCAGCGATATGTGCATCAGCCTTGCTGTCGATAAAGAAGACCCAGACAGCGACCTACGCATCGTCTCAGCCTTAAAGAACCGTTGGTCAGGGCAGACGGGATGGTGCTGCAATTTGAAGTTTAACAGAACCAGCGGCCGACTAACCGAAGAAGGGAGCGACTTCTGATGAAAGCATTTCTTAATGAAGGATACGTCAGGTACGTAAACGGAACAGGAAACATCGCTAGAAAACCATTATCGAAAAGAAGGCTAATAAGAGCTGCATTGTCTATTGGTAGCAAACAGCAAAAAGCAGCCGCGAGAGCAAATTCATTAAAAAACAAAGGAGAAACTCAGTGATGACACATCCAATGACACTTGATGGATACCAGCTACAAGCTGAGACGACCTTTATTGTCGAGAAGAACAAGATTGAGTATTTGGCACTTGGTCTAGCGAATGAGACAGGAGAGCTTCTTGGCGTTTTGAAGAAACACATCAGAGATGATGAGCAATCATTAGCCGATATGGACTATGAAAAACGCCTGACTGTCATGAAAGAGCTAGGTGATGTGCTCTGGTATGCGGCTGTGCTTGCGGCCCACATGCAGTTCGATCTGTCATCTGTAGCTGAGATGAACTTACGAAAGCTAGATCGCAGGATGCAACTAGACCTAATCAAAGGGTCTGGAGATGACAGATGAGGCGTGTGTTCTTTGACTTAGAAACAGACGGTCTTGATCCTGATGTCATCCATTGCATCTCTGTCGGTGAGCTAGGTAAGCCAGTACATAGCTTCGGCCCCGACGAAATCAGAGAGGGCCTATGGTCACTGCTGGACGTTGATGAGCTAGTTGCACACAACGGGCGTGGTTATGACTTTCGGGTGATTGAAAAGCTGTACCCAGACTGGCAGTTCAAAGGTAAACGGACAGACACTCTTGTGCTGTCTCGCTTGATCAGAGCCGACCTAAAGAACGAGGACTGGAACTACAACTGGAACAACGACATTCTTCCAAAGAAGCTATATGGATCTCATAGCCTCAAAGCGTGGGGCATGAGACTACAAAGTCGTCTTGGCGGCAACATGCTTAAAGGCGACTATGATGGCGGCTGGGAGCACTGGTCACAGGCTATGCAAGATTACTGTGATCAGGATGTCAGAGTCACCATGGCTCTCTATGAGTTCTTGAATGTCGAAGATCATTCAGAAGAGTCACGACAGCTTGCTCACGAGATCGCTGAGATCGCAGAAGACATTGGCAAAGCTGGGTGGACATTCGATAACAACAAAGCTGGCAAGTTGTATGCTGAGTTGTGTAGGCGGCGTGAGGAGATCGAACACGATCTACAGAACCTCTTTGAGCCGTGGGTTGTTGAAGAGACCTTCATCCCGAAGCGAAACAACAAGACGCTGGGTTACATCGAAGGTGAACCGTTTGTTAAAAAGACAACGGTTGAGTTTAACCCCAGCAGTCGTAGGCATATCGAGTTTTGTCTGACCAAGAAGTACGGATGGAAGCCATCTAAAACAACTCCACAAGGTCATGCGATTATCGATGAAGTTGTGCTTGGTTCACTAGACTATCCAGAGGCACAGAAGCTATCTGAGATGTTTCTAATTTCCAAACGCTTAGGCCAACTAGGCGAAGGCTCTCAGGCGTGGATGAAGAAGGTCGATAGTGACGGTAAGATCCGTCATAGGCTTCTATGTCCATCTACGAGGACACTTAGGTGTACCCATATTCAACCCAACTTGTCGCAAGTACCAGCAGTGAGACTGCCGTATGGCAAAGAGTGCCGTGAGTTGTTCACAGTACCTAGCGGCTACTCACTTGTTGGTTGTGACCTTAGCGGCATTGAGATCCGCTTATTTGCTTCTTTCTTGGCTAAGTACGATGGGGGTGCATATGCAACGGAAGTCCTTAACGGCGACATTCATACGGCAAACGCAAAGGCGTTCGGCGGCATCGAAAGATCCACGGCGAAGGGAGCATTGTACGCCCTCTTGTACGGAAGTGGCGACCTCAGACTTGGACAGCTCGTCGGCAAAGGAGCCAAAGAAGGAAAGCGTCTCAAAGAAAACTTCATGACTGCTGTCCCTGCTTACAAGACCTTGAAACACAAGGTCGAGGAAGCGTCACAGAAAGGCTACATACGAAGCCTTGGTAAGACCAAGATAAAGGTCAATGCCCCTCACACGGCTCTCAACAGCCTACTTCAGTCAGCATCAGCGGTGCTTAGTTCCAAATGGCTGATCTTAATTAATCAACAACTAAAACAGCAAAAGCTGGACGCCACAGTGCTTGGATGGATTCACGATGAAGTCCAAGTCGCGGTGCGGAAAGGGCAGGAAGAACATGTCGGTAATCTCCTTAGACGATGCGCGAAAGAAGCTGGAGAAAGCTATGAACTCAACATCCCAATCGACGCAGAGTTCTCAGTCGGACAAAGCTGGGCAGAAACACATTGACGATGAGACGATGCTTGGCCTCGCCGCGATGTATGAGTGCCTTGCTAGAGCTAGGTTCGGTGGTTTTACAACCAAGTCAGCCTACGCAAGACAGGCCGCAACTATCATAGCTGTCGCGGCAACAGAAGACCTAATCACAACCAAAGTCTCCGAGGACATGTGGGGAAACCGATGGATCATCACGGAGTTTGGCAATGCTTACATGAAGGAGATCGAAGACGATGTTATTAGTTGATGCCGACTTATACCTATACCGTTGCACCACATTCACCGAGCAAGAGGTTTGCTGGGACTCAGACGGGGCTTGCAACATATGGAGCCTAGACACTGATCTAAAGACCGCCAAAGAGATGTTCTTCGATCAGCTAGATACCTTCAAAGAAACTCTTAATGATGACCGAGTGATCTTATGCCTGTCGTCTGCCTATAACTTCAGAAAAGATGTGATGCCCACATACAAAGGTGGTCGTAAGAAGATCAGGAAACCACTTGGTTATGTTGCCATGTTGGACTGGGCAAAACACACTTTCTCTACCGTCCAGATTAGCGGTCTGGAAGCCGATGATGTCATGGGCATCTTAGCAACAAAGCCTGAGAACATTGGCAAGGCAGTGATCGTGTCTGATGACAAAGACATGAAAACAATTCCTGCCAAGATCTATCGACCAATGTCTGATGAACGCTTGGATATCAGCCAAGCTGAAGCTGATCGCAACTTCTACATCCAATGTCTGACAGGTGATGTCACCGATGGGTACTCCGGCCTCAAGGGTTACGGGGTGAAGACTGCTGAGAAACTACTTGGCTCACGCCCTGACTGGTCACTCGTTGAAAAAGCATACCTCAAAGCTGGCCTCACAAGAGAGGACGCACTTACCCAAGCTCGACTTGCGCGGATTCTGCGCTGGGAAGACTGGGACTACGACAACAAGAAACCAATCCTCTACGGGAGCAAAGAGCATGGGAAACCACGAACACTACATGAGGGAGTTAGCGCGGCAAGCTGATGCCCAAAGTGACATCATAAACCAACCAAGGCATTACGCCGATCACACCATCCAGCCCGTAGACTTCATAATGTCTAACGGGCTTTCTTTTTGGGTTGGCAACGTCATCAAGTACGTCTGCCGCGCTGGGACAAAACCCTACCCAAACATGGACGCAACAGAGTCCGAAATCACCGACATCAGAAAAGCCATTCGCTATTGCGAGATGCGCCTCAATCAGCTTGAAGGGAGAAACCCAAGCGATGAAAAGTAATCTATTACCTACTGACTACCAGACCTTCATAGCAATCAGTCGTTATGCCCGATGGCTAGAGGATGAGAACCGCAGAGAAACATGGCTAGAGACAGTGCAAAGATACATGGACTACATGCACTCTAAGGTAAACTTTAGCGGTCAGGATGCACAAGACTTAGAAGATGCCATCCTTGATCTCAATGTGATGCCATCGATGAGAGCCTTGATGACTGCTGGTGTAGCCGCAGACCGTGACAACACATGTATCTATAACTGCTCTTACCTGCCTGTCGATCATCCACGGGCTTTCGATGAAGCCATGTTCATTCTCTTATGTGGCACAGGAGTTGGCTTCTCAGTCGAGCGTCAGTCGATCAGTAAGTTGCCAACGATCCCAGAAGACCTAACAGACACTGACGATGTTATGGTCGTACAAGACAGCAAGGAAGGCTGGGCCAAGGCTCTGCGTAAACTTATTAGCTTGCTGTATATAGGCGGTGTGCCTCGCTGGGATCTAAGCGGCATACGCCCAGCAGGTGCGCGGCTGAAGACCTTTGGTGGTCGTGCGTCGGGGCCGGAGCCGCTAGACGATCTGTTTAAGTTTGTCGTTGCTAAGTTCAAAGGCGCGGCAGGACGCAAGCTCAACAGCATCGAAACCCATGACATCATGTGTAAGATCGGTGAAGTCGTTGTTGTCGGTGGTGTACGCCGTTCAGCTATGATTAGCCTGTCTAACCTGAGTGACCAGCGTATGCGTCATGCAAAGTCAGGATCATGGTGGGAGAACGAAGGTCAACGTGCTCTAGCTAACAACTCTGTGTGCTACACCGAGAAGCCAGACATGGAGACATTCTTGCGCGAATGGCTTGCACTTGTTGAGTCTAAGTCAGGTGAGCGTGGTATCTTTAGCCGTGTAGCGGCTGAGTCCCATGTAGCAAAGAACGGTAGAAGAGTTCTTGGACATGAGTGGGGAACCAACCCGTGCTCAGAGATCATCTTGAGGCCGTACCAGTTTTGCAATCTGACAGAGGTTGTCGTGCGTGAGCATGATGATCTTGAGTCACTGAAGAAGAAAGTTCGATTAGCTACAATCTTAGGTACAGCGCAGTCTACCTTCACACATCTGCCGTACCTCAGACCTGTGTGGACTAAGAATACATCAGAGGAACGGCTGCTTGGTGTGTCTCTGACAGGCATCATGGATCATCCTGTGTTGTCCAAGAACATCGATAGCCCACGCTGGTTAGCTGAGATGAAGCAGGTAGCCATTGATATTAATGCTGAATATGCCGACAAGTTTGGCATCGAAGTCTCAGCAGCGATTACCTGCGTCAAACCATCTGGCACGGTGTCCCAGCTAGTCGATAGTGCCAGCGGCATCCACGCACGTCACTCTGACTATTACATCAGAACTGTTAGAGGCGATAACAAAGACCCTTTGACGCAGTTTATGAAGGACTCAGGCATTCCAGCGGAGCCAGATGTAATGAAGCCAGACAGTACGACTGTGTTTAGCTTCCCTACTAAGTCGCCATTAAACGCTGTCACTCGTAACGCTATGACTGCGATACAGCAACTAGAGCTATGGAAGACTTACGCAACTGAGTGGTGTGAGCATAAGCCATCTGTGACCATCACAGTGAGGGATCAGGAGTGGCTAGAGGTCGGTAGCTGGGTCTACAACAACTTTGATCTTTGCTCTGGCATTAGCTTCTTACCCCACTCAGATCACACATATGCACAGGCTCCATATCAGGAGATCTCAGAGGTCGAGTACATAAACGCCAAAGACAGGATGCCAGCCAGCATCGATTGGTCAGCTCTGTCACTCTATGAGCTGGAAGATACAACCTCTGGCTCACAGACATTGGCTTGCACAAGCGGTGCATGTGAAATCGTGGACATTGCGTCATGAGCGTACCAACGATGGAAGAGCTGAGAGACGCTTTACGGATACCAGAGCTAGACAAGCCAGTGTACAAACGAGAGGACAACTTACCTCGCGTGGTCAAGATCACTAACCATGTGAGATACCGCAAAGGCTGTAGCAGAGGTAAGTGGGATAGACACGGATGACTGAGCTTTGTGACAAGTGCGGTATCAACGTGGCTTTTTATAAGACAGGTGGCGTCAAGACTTGTGCCGTGTGCGCCAAAGAAGAACTCAAAGATGATCCTGTCTTTATAAAGCATCAAAAGCGCATATACCAACGTAGACCCAAGCAACCTTAGATTACTAAAAAACACAGATAGCAAACTAAAGCAGTATCTGTGTTTTTTGCTGTTACCCTCTTGGCATCTTATCTCGCCACCTTTTTATCATGACGTGTGCATGGTTGGCGGCTTCTTCGTTTCGGCGTATCCATCCTTTACCAAAAGCATCGAAGTTCTTTAAGGCTCTGTAGAAGGCATCACGCTCTCTATACATGTCTTCTAAGATATCTATAGGCAGTCGTTTATCTACAGCCATCAATGTTATAGGCCCAACAGAACCATCTGGTTCAGCATGTACAGCTCTTTGTAGAGCCTTTGCGCTTCGCCCTGTGCCAGAGTTTACACCCCAGTCAAAACAAAAGTAATCAACGCCTGTCGGAAGATCCATGCAGCGCAGCCTGTCCCAGTAGAGCTTACGGTACAAAGGAGCTACGTCAGATGGCTGAAGGTTACGCATGACCTCTTCTGTCACCGCCTCGCCTGTGTACTCCTCGTAGACACGGGCTGTGACACCGAGATTTGTCATCCCACCGTCGTCGCGGGGGTCGTTCACAAAACCACCTTCGTGTTGCAAAAGAAGCTCAAGTGATTCATCAAAGTTCTGGTTCATGCTTACACTTCCTTTGCACCGACCACAGTGCATTTGTAATCGACTGACTTCCAATTGCCATCGACAGGGAGATCTTCGTGGATGAGTTTCATCTCTATGCAGTCAGGCTCTTGCTTAAACCACTGGACGTGCTGAGATGCACAGGCGGTGTCTGAACACACCGTCAGAAGTAAAGTCCATACTATTTCAATCATGGTTATTTCTTCTTGAGCATCTTGGCTGCTTGGCCTACGCCCTTGATGCCAAAGCTACTGCTGATCGCTATGAAAAGCAGGTAGGTGTACCACTCAGGTAAACTGGCAAGCACATTGAAACCTGCCTGTACTTTCTCTGGCACCCAATAGACCGCTATGGCGGGGGCAAGAAGAACGCACAACGCAAACTCATCTTTCCATGAGCTATCTGTAGCCTTGATAGCCTCATGTTCCCACTCGCCATCTTGCAGAGCTTTGGTTGTCTGCGCTTCGATCTTGGCTACCTCTAGCTTCTGCTTGGCTACAGCTTTTTCTTTCTTTGAGTTCATGTAGTTGCCAGCTAGGTCTACAGCAGCTCCTATTAGTGATCCCCAGATCATGTTTGTTGTCCTTTCACTGGCACACAACGAAATGCCTTTGGCATAAGTCTACCTTCGTTGATTTCCATGATGTCCTTACGCATGACAATGGCTCTTTGTTGGCATTGCTCATATGTCTCGTAGATATCCGTTGTGTCGTGGTATTCGTAACATTCGGTTACGTTAAAAACTGAGCAAGCCAATACGATGACTTTGAACATCGGCGTTGGCCTCCATTAGTACAAAAGTAAATATTGCAAGTGCAGCCGCACCTACACCAATCACAGCTATGATTGAGATAGCATTGACGATGGTTTCCCAGCGGCGAATAGATTTTAGCTTTGCTTCTTTAGCTGCTTCAGCCCTTGCCTTACGGGCTTCTGCACAGAACTTAACGTAGTCTTGATACATATTAGCTCTGCCATAGAGCTGCATCATCGACCGTAGTTCACTCTCTTTGCGTTTTATCTCGTCAAGAGCTAAGAACTCTTGAAGGTCTGACTTAGATCCATCTAAGTTCGATCCTTTACTGCTCGCTTGTCGTTGTATTTCATCTTTGTGGTTAGTGAAGTCTGCGATTGCTTTGCCAGCTTTGGCTATCTCTGAACCATTCTCGACACACTTCTTAATGATCGCAAAAGCTGCGTTGGCTGCTGCGAGTTCTGCAAGCATCTAGTATCTCCCAAGGTAGCTCTCCTTGGGTTACATCTTCATTAATAGACTTCCAGCAAGACCAACAACCACTATCGTTGACCCCATGATCATCGCCTCAAGCCGCCACAGACGCTTGTCTAAGCCAGACAGTTTGTCTTCCACGGCCTGATAGCGAACAGCGCACTCCTTCTCGTGTGCCTCTAAGTCTAGCTGTACACGCAGTTCCGGTGATACGGTCATTTGCTGTTTCATGGCACTCACCCTGCGATTTCCATTGCGATTAACGAAATAGACGACTTAGCGTGACTAAACTTTACGTTGCCGCCATCTTGACTTCTGTAATATGGTTCAAAAGTTAGTGCATTAAGAGATGTCGGATTATATTTCCCTGCAAATGCCCAAGAGCCGTATCTAGATGTAGTGCTTTGATACCCTAAATGATAATCATCCGCATCTGCCATTGGTGAGCCATTGACGTACATCGTACCCCAAATCGCAAGTGCAGATTGATGGTCAACCATTGGATTGCACATCTGAATTGAAATAAAATTGTTAGTGCTTGTTGGTGTGATAGAAACACTTAAACCGCTGGCAACAAAACTAGTGCTTGTAGTTTCAACATTACCAGTGTTTGCAGTATAACTCTGAACAACCTGCAACACAGAACCGCTAGGAAGACTGTTTGATTGTAGACGTATTAATCCCATGTCAGTCCCCTCTATCCTACTAAGAAGCCGCTGAAGTATGTTCCGGCGTATTGTATTCTCGTTGTTGTGTCCCCATTCACTATCAATCGCACATCTATTTCATCATTCGCGGATATTTGTACGGTTGCAGACGTGCCGTTTGACTGATAGGTGCCGCCTTGAGGGTCTTCTATACCGCCGTATAAATACAAATCATTTCCCCAATGTGCGTCGCCGTTTAAGCGAATTTGGGTGTATACATAAGAGGCAGTCGTAGTGCTTGAGACCCTTACTTGCCAGTTAAATTGGTAAACACCACCGACAGGTGCAGTGAACTTATAAGTCGATGTGTCGTAGCAATTACCAATGTTGTGCTGTGTGGCATCAAAGTCTACTTGAGTAAGACTTGAATAGTTTTGATCAGATTGGTCACTGACACTTCTATAAGCGAAGAACGATGGTCTTGCTGGTGTAGTGACAATACCACTCGTATCAATCTGTAACGCTGTGTTGCTGTTGGTGGGATCTTGAATTGATGAAACTTTAAGTATGCTGCTCATATCTAATTACCCCAGAAACTTTATAGTCAGATTGTTATGCGCGTTAGTGCTTCCATAAATATTCCCAGCAGCAATATAGGTAAGGTGAACATCCAGCAAATCGTTTGCAGTACACTCAACAATCGTTGATGCAGATAGATTTAACTCAGTACCACTGGCAAATGTTGACCAAACTAAAGAAGCATTAGCGTTGCTTGAATCGATCCCCTGATTGACACCATTTTTCCTTACATTTGTTCTATGTCCGCCAGCTATACTTCTGGCAAGATAATTGAACGAAACCTCATAGTATCCCGCTTTCGGACAAGTAAATTGACCAGTAGAATGATCGTAGGCATTGGCAGTGTCGATGACTTCGTTGTTCCATATGAATATGCCAGCAGATGTCATATTGGTTGTCATATATGCTTGAACGAGAATTGGATTGGCAAATCCCACACGACCATCACTGTCTATCTCAAGTGCCGTGGTGCCTGATGTGCTGTGACCGATCTGGTCTACGTTTAAAGTTGACATAACCAGTTACCCCGCGATTTCTGTTGCTGAGATGAATGAGGTGCCTCTTTCAATATAATTCGCATCCTGATCGCCAAGTGTTCTATTGATGTAGAGTGTGTCGCCAATCGTAACTTGTATGCCAACCTTGTATGTGATTGTTGAGGTTGTTGCTGGCGTGTCGAAATAATCATATCGAGCAATGTTTGGTGTAGAGTTGCTATCCTGAAGTCGATAAGTTCTCGTTGCCATGCTTATTCCGGTTTTTCTAGTTCCTGCCGCTGGTTGTCCCAGTTTAGTAGTGTCTCTGTAGAAAAAGAAAACGTGTTCCCAATCATTTCCTTCATTTCCAAACTCTAGGAAGATATGCGCCTGTAGATGGATAACACTTGAGGTACGCGCTGGTGTGATGTTGACCGTCAAATCTGTTAATGGAGTATTAGTCATTGCCGCCAAAGGTGGCGTACTCATCCCAGTGAACTGTGTGTATTGAACCTGAATAATACCGCCCTGCGGCATGATGATCTTGTTGCCAGCAGTCTTCGGGGCGATTTCGTTAACCATTAACTTAGACAATGCTCATCTCCCCATTAATTGTGAGTACGGTTCCAGATGCTACCGTGAAGTCACCTGCCACCATCGCCCTTTCTGTGGATGCGATAGTCGTGTTTGTGGACAGCGTAGACCCATTGACCCTAATGCCATTCCGCATGACCGAAGACGCAATCTTGTCTGCTGTTACCGAAGCATCCAGCGGTTCCATCGTGCCTGTACTTGGTTCACGGTCGAGGATGTAGTCGATCACGTCACCAGTCACGAGTGGGTCAGCAAACGTGATCGTACTGCCGCTGATTGTGAATGAGTTGGAAGGTGCTTGGACAAGTCCGTTGAGACTTACGTTGAGCGTCAGTTCAGAGGATGGTGAGTAGTTCACGCTGTTCTTTTGTAGTGTGTATGCCGCTTGTCCATTAACCACGGATATGCTGTCCAGCAGAACGGGTGCGGCAGTCCCCTGTTGGGAGCCGATATAGGCCATTAGTTATCTCCGTATTATTGTGGTTAGCTGGGGTCAGCTATGGTCAGTTCGCCAGCTTCTACCATATCCATTATTTCGTTGTATGAATCACGGCTGGTATCAATAGGAATGTGTTTGTACCTAGTGCCGCCAGCACCATCTGTGCCTAGATTTAACTCAATGTGAGTTTTAGTTTCACCATCTTCAGCGTACAAATACTTTGCGCTAACTATATTCATAGTTCAGCCTCCGCAATTAAATCGTAGATATACCAAGCATTATCGTCACTATCATAAAGCTGAACATGTCCTGCGTTGCTATAATTCGCAGAAGTTGCCCCGCTATTTGCTGAATATGTCAAATCTGGATTTTCCCGCATCATCACAGGATATTGATATCTAACAAATGCAGCATTGCTGCCATATCTACTGGAATAGATGCGTGTAGAACCAGCGGCGTCCTCGCCTATATTACCATCGCCATATCTAGCTTGAGTAAAGGTGTACCTCTGACACCTAGCCAACTCATCATTATAGCTACGGTGTTCAAACGGCGTGGCTTCGCCTATTTCAAACTGTACGCCTGTGATGTATAGAGTTGCACTAGCATTTTCAGGTAAATAAACACTGTTTGGGGCTAATCGGTATGTGCTAGAGGTAGTCCACTCATTTAATGTACCTGTTTCAGCATCACTACCAACACCTATTAGCCATTCGATTCTAGTTCCAAGACTGTTACTATCCCTTTCATTGCCGCCAACGGTCGGGCCAGTCACAGTTATTGTTTTTTTCTCCCAAGTGTCTGCCGAATCAATCGTGTAATTTGTATAGTAATAGTAACTTACAATGCTGCCACCAGAACCGCCATAATGTGCGAACGAAAAACCATAAGTACCTGTGATACTACCTTTTACCCAAAACGACAAAGTACAGGTTTTAGCTGCGGAGGTACCCCAGTCTAAATGAAATGTGTTTTGTTTTTCTAATAAAGTATAAAACTGATGCCTGTTACTTTCACTCGTTGGCTGTGATGCTTGAGTGACTGTTGTTATCTTAGAAGCATATCTAAAACCTTGTCCTAACGGAGCATCTTCAACTTGAGCGTGAGAAAAATCTCCGCCGCCACTTCCGTCTATATCTGATTTGAATCGATCTACAGAAAGATATGAAGCAGTGGTAGTTGCAGTACCCCCCGCCGCACCACGCTGTGCCACGTTTTGTGCGCCATTGATAATCATATTTCTTGCGCCAGTATATTGTTCTTGCGAGGCTGGTAGTATCTTTGAAAGTGCCATTACACGTTCCCCAATCTGACAAAGACGATGTTTGTTAAACTTACTGTTGAACTGCCTTTGATTGTGGTTCCAGTAAAAATGTTATTTGTAATACTCTCCATGTAGCGTAATCGAAATGTAGATGTGTCAGACACCTTGAACATAAATGTGTTGCCAATGGTTGCCCCATAATCTGAAGTGCCAACGTATTCCCAACACTGTGCGCGAGTATTATAGTTACTACCGCTGTCAGTGGAGATTTGTATTGCAGGGTCAAAAGCATCATTGCCACTCGCACCCTTAACAACTAAAGTCCAAGACGCCGTATAAATGCCAGTCTGACTACAACTGAACACTCCTGAACTTTCAGACCAGTATGAGTTTATTGCTTGGTAGTCTGTGTCGTTTTCTTCCCACCCTGTAAGCACAGTAGGTGAAGTACCAGAACCTATTTTATCTGCTGTAAGTCTAAATTCTTGCGCTGATGTAGTTACAGGCATATTTACCAGACCACTTGCATCAATCGTCATTGCAGTGGTGGTGCCTGAACTATCTTTGATTGTGCCAACAGAAACCGCACCACTGAAGGTGCCTGTGGTCGATTCCAGAGGTTGGTCAGATGGATGTGTGACCGTCTGTACTGCTTTACCTTGGAACACTACATAGAAGTCATCAGTGCTGGCTACATTGCCAGTCATAGTCAAGGTGTTGCCAGACACGTTGTAAGCGACTGATGGTTCCTGACGGACGTTGTTCACAAAGACTTCGATCTCACGTTCATTAGCAACACTATGCGTCAGCGTGTATGTGGTGCCGCCAGTACCAGTGATCGTCTGCTTATCGAATGACGTAAAGGCAGTCTGGACTGTGTTTCCTATGTGTCCCATGACTGCACCTATTCGCTAATTTCTTGTACGACCGAAACAGTCACATCTATCGATGCTGCGGTGTCGCTCTGGACATACAATCGGTCTGCGTCTGTCACCACGATCTTTGAGCCACCATCGATTAACTCAAGTGACGATCCAGCCGGAATGGGGGCATTTAGAACAAGCGATACGTCATCTGTGCCATTGTTGATGTAGGCTGATGCCATGACCATATTGCTGGTCACATTAGCCATGCGGATACTAATAATCGTGTGATATCCGGTCGGAAAGTTCGCTGCATCAGGGATGTCAGCCGCGGTCACTCCCACTGCGTTTAAATGGTATCTTCTAAAGTTTTGTGCCATCTCTATGTCCTATAGTGCGATTGCCATTGCTGTGCTGAAGCCTTTAGTCGCAAAGTTTGTTGTATCTTCTGCGACATTATTCCAGCCGGAGAATGAACGAACACGCATTACGTTGTTTGTGCTATCGAAGTACAAGTCGCCAACATTGACTGAGCCACCATTGTCGTTGAGCTGGTAGTTCTCAGCAGTGGTGTCGTTAGTGAATGACCCGTAGTAGACATCGACGAAGTCTTTAGCTGAGTTAGCTGCTTGGTTCGCCCAATACTTTGCTGAGTATTCAGCGGTTACACCAGAGCCTGTTACGGCTGTGTCTCTATCAAAGCTGCCGCCGCCACCCAATGCCCACTGCTTCGCGCTACCATTGAGGGCAGACAACGTGCCAGCCGCGTAAGACTTAGCTGAGTGTTCTGTTCCATCAACTGTAGTAGCTTTTGTAGCCCAGTCTTTAGCTGGCCCTGCGCCAGCAGTAGTTGTTACACCAGTCCCACCGATAGCCCACGCTTTTGCAGCGTACTCAGTGCTATCAACGATGCCTGTCGTTTGTGACGCCCACTGCTGCGCTAGTGTGTTGCTTGAGGCGGCATTGGTCGCGCTGGTTGCGGCATTAGAGGCGGCTGTGGAGGCTGTAGCCGCATCAGCGGCGGTAGACACAGAGTCAGCGGCAGTGGCTGCGGCATCCAGTCCGGTCTGCACACGATCATTAGCCGTGGCTACACGATCTGCGGCTGTTGCAGTGGAATCTGATGAGGTGCTTGAAGAATTAGATGCAGCCGAAGCGGCACTGGCGGCAGCGTTCGTCTCGCTTGTTGCGGCATTTGTCGCGCTTGTGGATGCGGCAGACGCGCTAGTCGAGGCATTAGCTTCGCTTGTCGAGCTATTAGTCTCGCTTGTAGAAGAATTAGCCTCGCTGGTTGCGGCTGCTGCCGCGCTGGCCGCACTGCTGGTCTCTGCTGTTGATGTAGATGCGGCTGATTGCTGGGCATTACTGGCGTGGCTGTTTGCTGTATCTCTGGCGTTTTCAGCGGCTGTCTGGGCGGCTTCTGCTGCTGTCTGGGCGGCTTCTGCTGCTGTTTGGGCTGCTTGGGCTGCTTCTACAGATTCAGCAAATGTGGTCTGGAGAGTCGCAGAAGTGCCAGTGTTTTTAAAGAAGCTAGTTGATGCCATGTAACACTCCGCTAGTTAGTATTGTAAGAAGACTGATAATCTGTGTAAGTGTAGGCTGGCTGTATTTGCTGGGTGCCGCCATTCATTTCCTGATCATTTGCTTGCTCTTGCATTTCTGTAAGAAACTGCATGAACTTTTGCTCAAACAAGCCACCACGCTCATCCAAGTAGTAGTCGGCTGCAAAGGTCAAAGCGGAGTAGATGATTAGGTCAGAACCGACCTGTGCTAAGTTGTTTTCATCTGTATTTGCTGTCATGGCTGGAAACTCAGCATAATAATACAGAACTAGATTGCCTGACGTTGGCTGTGGATGAACGAGCAAGTTACTTTGTTGCCGAGTGAACGTGGTTGGATTGCCAGCTATCGGACTTGTTGCTACCGCACGGTGCTTAGACATCGGTATCCGTGTTAGCTCGTTGTCGTCATAGTAAAGGCTGATGATCTCTAAGAAATCATTTGGCAAAGTAAATGAGCCAGTTTGTCCAGACACAGCGTAGGTGGTGATGCTCTCGTTCAAAGGTGTTCGCAGGTTGCGTTGTATCCGAGCTATGCCTTGGTCAATGAAAGTTGTAGTTAGGGCCGCTGTGATATCGTTGCGGTTCAGCAGATCATTGAAATGGCTTTTGATGTCACCGTAGTTCATTGGCTATGCCTTTCTAGGCTTCTTTGCTGTCTTTGCAGCTTTCCGAAAGTTCGCTGCTGTTGGTGCGCCACGACTTCCTGTCTTACGCATCTTCTCTCCGCTGCCAGCGGCTATCCGAGCACGTTTCGCATGGATGTTGGCGTATAATCCTCGTTTACCAGCCATTATGATTTCCTCGGTATTTTGTTTCTCTTTTTGTCTAACCTGCTTGCTGCCGGACTTACTTTCTTGGCGGCAACCTTGGCGGCAGCCATGCCTGCTTTGGTGTAAGGGTATTTTTTTCCTGCTACGTTAGGCATTATGTTCTCCGTGATTTTGTGCCACTGCATTTCCATTTCTTACGAGAAAGACGCAGAGGCGAGTTGGGATCTTTGGCAGCTTTTGGATGTTTCTTCATTTGTCCGGCTGATCGATTGCAGTAGTTGTCGCCAGCCTTCGTTCCTGCTTTGACTGTGTAGCCTTTAGCACCGTAACGAACAGTTTTGTTGCCAACCTTTTTGCTAAACTTCTTTGAGCCTGTGTATGCCATCTAAATGCTCTTATCTGTTGCCATGAAGCCTTCTAGGTTTTCTTCTTTTAGCTTCTTAATGATGTCTTTGAACGGCACCTTGCCAGCCATGATGTCGAAGCCTTCCTTCTGCCATTTCTCAATGATGATGGTCGGTATAGTTGCGACATGCATAAACTCGCCTTCTCTTTGAGATGCGCTTTCGTGTCGTTTGTCTTTCAGCTCATCAAGCAGTGAAGGTGCTATGTACTGACTGTCTCTTCTAACTAGACTGCCAGCTTGTTCTTCAAAGTCATTGTTGATGCCAATGAGGTCGATCTTCTTGGTCACTTGTTTCTCCTTGGAATAGAAAAAGCCCCCAGAGATGTCTCTGAGGGCTTGTGTTAGGCGTGAGGGGCAACGTGGAAAGGAGAGCAAAAGCCACGCCGTGCTCCCCTCACTCCTATTTGCTGCTACTTAGCTAAGACCAGTAATCTGACCAGAGCCTTTCGGGTTCTTGTGCATGAGGCCGAGTTCCCCGACAACCATATGGGTGTCAGAGTCGCCTGTCTTTGCCAACAGTGTACGCTTGAACGGACGTAGTACCGCTGTGCGCCACATTGATGGATCTAACAAGAACATGTGTGTAGACATTTGGTGGCGGTTAAGAGTCACACGGTATTCGCCGAAGGGCGAAATGTACAGATTCACGGAATTTGTGAGTGTTGTAGTTCCGTCGTTGAACTCGCGTGACCGTCCCGCACTGCCCGTGAAGCCTGAAATGATCAGGGAATCTGCGGGCTTACACATGATGACTGAAGGCTCACCGCCTGCCTCATAGACAGCTTGCATGTTTACAAGCATCTGGGCTTCTGTGAGGGCATCTGTGGCGTTTGCTCCTTGATCTGTCGAAACTGATGCGTCGATCAGTTGATCAGCAGATGCCATTTCACGAGCCGTTGTGGCGTCACCAGCCGCTGTTGCATTGGAAGCACCAACAAACGCAAATTCTACGTCTTTTTTGATTTCTTTCAATGCCTTAGACAGTTGGTATGCAGTCTCTTTAGCCCTACCGTAAGCCTTTACAGCATCAGCGGTGGCTGAAACTGCGAAGGTCTTTTGTAGGATTTGTGTGTTCCCAGTGATCATCACTGTTGGGATGGCTGTGCCAGCAGATGCTGTGAAGCCCTCAAGCTGCGCGTTTGAGGCTGCGCTGGCAAGAGTATCCGTCATGTATTGATACTGACGAGCATGAACTTTCTCTGCTTTGATCATGCTGTACATAGGTGTATCGGTTGGAGTGATGTCGCTAATGATGTTTGATACATCTTCAGCTAAGCCAATTTGTTCGTAGGTCTTATATATGGCCACTTTATTGTTCCTTTTCAGTTACTTATGGGTTTTCTACTTCCCAGTTTCCAAGAATTGCAGCAGCTATATCATCTAAGTCTCGCCCACCATTAGCGACCATCTTTTGCCTAGCTTTCTCAGCCGTAGCCTTGGATGATGCGTTCTTGTCGGGTGATTTCTTAGTTCTAAGAACCTTTGCTTTGGCAGCAGTCTTTTTCTTCTTAGTCAAAGCTACCTGTTTGCCGCCATCATATAGTCGAGCCTTGTTAATTAACTTGATAACATTTGGATCGACGTACTGATCGACAGCCTCTTTTGGTAAGCCTTGAGAGACTGCATAGCTTCTTATGTCGTCATAGAGCTTGTTGCTCCAATCAGGTAAGTCTTCTTGTAAGATCTTTACACACTCTTGAGCTGCTTTCTGCTGCTGCTGTGTGTTCTGTTCTTTCAAGTCTTTATAAAAAGCATCTGCTTCTTGTTCCAGAAACTTCACCTCGTCTTGCGCGGCTGCTGCTTCTTTCCTAAGTTGTGCAAAGTCTTCCGTTTCCATAGTTTTGCTGGCAACGAGCATATCCACTTCAGCGTAAGGCTTGAGCTTCTCATGAGCACGTTGCAACATCTTCTGGATGACGATGTGGTTCTTTTCAATAGCTGTTTCAGCTTCTTTTCGCTGTTCAGCAACTTGCTGAGACTTTTGAGTGAGACTAGCTTCTTGACCAGCCAATCGTTTAAGTGACGCAACAGATACCATCTTTGATTCACCATTGACGAAAACTTCCACTTCAGTTTCGTCAGACACCGTAGCGGCTTCTTCGCCATCTTCGTCATCTTCTGAATCATCAGCTTCATCTTCGTCGGTTTCCTCTTCTTCGTCTGGGTCTGTTTCTTCATCTTCACTTTCGGTGGCGTCTTCTATCTCTTCTTCCTCAAGAACATCCTCTGTCTCTTCATTTGGATCATCTTGAGTTGCCTCTGCCTCATCTTCTGATAGCTCTTCAGCGTCGTCCCATTTAGCAAGGATGGCATCTTCGATATCGAGGGGCTTGCCCTCATTTAAGTTGGTTTCTTGCACGTCTGACATGGTGCTATTCACCCTCTTTGTTGTTGTCACGTTCATACTTGGCTAAGATCTCGTTCTTTACTGATACTTGCTGTTGCAAGGTCTGTACGATGTCTACCAAGGCTCGGTAATGGGCATATGTACGCTCCCTGACCTCTGTTTCCTCTGACTTAGAGTTCACAAAGTTCTGGAATGTTTGATGCACCATCTTGTCAATCGTTTCAGAGAACGCTTCGATGCCTAATAGGTTCTCGGCGTTTTCTCCTTGACGGATTAACTGCTCTTCTTCGTTGGTCTGCACTTCACTCTCCTATTACCCTGTCGGGCTGGCTATACCTCTCAGATCTTCGGCAGTGCGTAGGATCTCCAGCTCATTTGAGTCGATGAACTGCTTGAACTTAAACTGCTGTTCTTTGAGGTCTTGATTGTCGCTCTGTAGAGCGTGTTGAGCTTCAGCCTTCATCTTCTCAAGCTGTAGCTTCATCTGTTGAACTTGTGCATCGACCTGTGCCTTTGCTTCTGCAACGGCAGTCTGACGCTCTTGTAGTTCAATCTGTTTCGCAGCCATCTGCATCTGCATCTCTTGTGCAGGATCAGGCGGTGGCGGCGGTATTTGATCAGGTGGCGTCAAGTAGTCGGCAACATTCATGATGCCTGATCTTTCTAATGTATCTTTGGTCAGAGCATAGGCGTTCTGAGGTAAGTACATTGATGACAGGATTGGATCTTGTGAGAACATAGTATGTATTGCCATACGCTTCTGGCTCTCTGCTTCTTGTTCTCCGTATCCAAGGTGCAGTTGCACTGTCACATCACGTTTGTCTTCCCAACGTGAAGGATCTACTTGTACATATTCACCAGCAATATCGATGATCTTTTGCTGATCTTCGTTCTCGACACAGATCTGGTACGCCATGTGGAACAGAGGCTTTACAAACTGGTTGGCAAAGTTACGAGCAATGATCTTTTGTCTTTGCTGTGACATGGTAGCCAGTTGCTCAACCATTGCGGCACTGTTTTGGTGGCTTATGGCATCCTTGTTCAACCCTTGTGACAAGCGAGATACGCCCGTGTTGTCTTCTTTGTCTTCATCTAAGAGCTGAAGCGTCTGGAATACAAACGGGTTCAATGATGCCTGTGGCATTGGTGAGATAGCATCGGGTCTACTCACATTTACTAGGCCGCCCACTCTGTTGTCTATAAGCTCACGCGGATTAGTCAGACCACCTTTGACAACCATGTAACGTGGGTTGTTGGTGATCATAGCGTGATCAAGGATAGACCGTGTGAGGATCGTTCTAGCGTTCTGTGTGGCAATCAGCTTTTCAGCAAAGTTGCTGCCGTAGAACGCATGTGGAATAGGAAGAGGCGAGAATGTAACAAACGGTATGCGCTTCACTTCGTCTACTTCAAGCAGTACGTTTCCTGCTTTTAGTATGCGGTGCAGCTTTGCAATGCCTGTGCCTTCGATGTCGATGTTAATGTAGGCTTCGTAGACCATGATATTGCGGATCTGATCTTGGTAGCCGTGAGCATTGTGTCCTCTGTCAGCCCCGATGTCGTTATGTCGTGCAAGGATCTCAGCGTCTGTCTCTAGCTCTACATCTTCATGTGCGTCACCGATCTTCGACAGCTTCTTCTCACTAAAACCCATCTCACGCAGCTCACTGAGTGTCTTACGGCTTCTGTGGGCCACAAAGTTTACGGTGTCTAGGCTTACAGCTTGGCTTTCAATCAAGAACTCTTCTGGCGGTACAGGCTCAATACAGACTTTGCTGACATCTCTTGGTGTAGAGATAAGACCAGACAAAAGACCGTTTTCGTCTTCGTTGCTCTCGACAAGCTCTACTTCATCTTCAGCTAGAACCATGTCTAGCTCATCTTGTGTTAGCTGGTTGAACTCTTTGATGTCGTCTTCAAACATCTCCTGCCAGAACACTTTGGCTATGCCGCAACGTGCAACAAGGCCATCGTGAATAACTGACCGAAACACGCCAAAACCATCGTTTTGCCTAAACAAGACATAATCAGTGTAGGCACTACATACGTCAGCAAGAACCACATCGTCTGGCCCTTGCGGAGCAAACTTAACGATCTTGTTGCCACTAGAGAAAGTCTCTAGCAGTGCAGCCTTCATTGACTCAACGCTGTCATATACATCTTGGCTGACATAACGGCTGTTGCCATCATGCGCTGGCTTTGGAAGCGTGGCGTTGTAGTAATCAGTGACTTTCTTGCGTTCTCTTGCAAGGTCGCTGTCGTAATAGCCGATTGATTGCCGAATGTTGGTATCTAGGATAGCAACGATTTCATCATCTTCTAGCTTTTCGTAATCTTCTACTTTTGCCATGTTTTAGACCATTTCAACGTATAATTCATTAGGTGTCTCCACAGGTTCCCATGCGCCCTCGTGGACATGGTTCGCCAATGCAAGGCTCATTACACAGTCATCAAAACAAGAGGGTTCAGCTTCCATCGCGCCGCTTTCGGTAACGATGTAAGTCATCATTTCTCGGATTGTTGTCTTATCATTTAGTTCGACCTCTTCTTCGCGCATCGATGCTCGGAGTTGGTCAATAATGAGAGGTTTAGTTTTCGATGTGGTTGTGAAGCCTAGCTTGATGGTTTCACGGTCAGTGAGCTTATCAACGTGAACTTCTGTGTAAAAGTTCGGGTAAGCAAAGTCTTTACCTAGCCTTGTACAAGTCAGTATGCCGTGGCTGTTGTTCTCGACGATAATAAATGCTTCGTTGTAGAACTCACCTAGCGCATACAAAACTTCCGCAAAGTAATCAGGGTGGACATGACCACGCCATGTTGCGACTTGCCTCTTCTTGCTGTCGAGCACTTGTGCAACTGAGTAGTCTCCATTTCTGATACCCATAGAGCTATCTGCCCCAATGACATATTGCATACCCTCATCATGTTCGTAGTAAGTAGTTAGCTCTCCGCGTATATTCGGTAAGAACTCATCGCCTTCTAAGGCCAATCGTTCTTTGACATCCTGTGTCTTACCCAGTCTCTTTTGTAGTTGTTCTGGGTTAAACACAGGGCGTCCAGTGGTAAGGAAGGCTTCAGAAGGCTCGGCAGGATATTCTTGCTTGAATAATTCTATGCCGTTCTGAGCGATCTTACGGCGGCGAAACATCAGTTGAGCATCGGACAGGTCGTATAACTCGACCAGCTCTTTCTCTTCTGGTGTTTGCTCAAAGTTCTCTGGTACGTCCTCTACATATGTCGGATCGACATACCAAGGGATAAAGACAGGTATAAAACCGTTAGTGCCTTCTACCGCGCCTTTCCAGAGTTCATGGTAAATGCCTGTTACACCGTTTGCCGTACTTTCGATAAAGATAGCAGTGCCAGCAGTATTCGGGACAGCCTGTGCCAAACCATTCCATATGTCTTGAGCCGTTGATTTAGGCCAGAAAGCCAGTTCGGACGCATGGACATGAGTAAGGGTTTCACCCCTACCAACTGAGTCACCACCTGCTGTGGCAACGACATAGCTTGAGTCAAGGACATCAAATGATAATTCCCTTCTGCTGCTGTACTTCGTATGAGGTTTCAAGATCGGTGGACAGTGTTCGTGCAGTCGCTTCGTCATATCAAACAAAGCTCTGGTACTATCCGCATGGTGTGTAATCACCATAGCTTTACGGGCTTTTTGTTGTGACACAGCGTAATATAAGTAACCGCCCGTGTAGGTACTTAGTCCTTGCTGCCGAGCTTTTAGGATAATGACCCTAATCTTGCCTTCGGTATCAAGTTGCTGTTGTACTGCTTTGTCGAGGATTTGTTGTGCAGGGTTCAACTTCAGTGGAGCAATGTCACCTGCTTTTGTTCTGATCTTTAGTGCGGATTTTGCATAAAAAGGAAAGTCGGTGAGTAGACGCTTACGAACTGCTTTTAGCTTCGGGTGCATCTTCTTCTTCAGCTAACAACGATGCCAAGAAGTCCTCGGCTTTCGCCACAGCTACTTCCGACTTAGCCACAGGCTTCTGCTTGGTAAAGTCTAAGATCAACCTTGCGGCTGACAGACGTTCACGGGTTTCGCCTTGCATACGCATGACCTCTACGGCAGTGCCTAGAGCTTCCTTTGCATATTCGTCTTCTATTCCAGCTTTTTCAGCCATGATTTCTACCACCTTTACTGCTTCCTTTTTAATCTTAGCCCTCATAGCATCGGCTTGCTCTTTCCGAAGACCATCGGGCGTACCTTTAGGACGACCAGCGTTCTTTCGCTTCTTCAGCGACCACTGTCGTCTTAGCTCTCGACCCTCTGGGGTCTGCATGAGTGTCGAGAAATAGTTGTTCTTGGGTGCCTTCTGGGGATGGATACCACGGCCTGTTTTAGAAGGCGATTTGAGGCGTGGGTTCTTAGGTGCTCCCATCTGCTGGTAACAGCTTTGTGCGAGGATGTTCTCTAAGCTGTTCGATTGTGCCGTAGATCATAACTATGTCGTTTTCTTTTTCTTCTTCAGTAAAATCTTCAACAAGCGCATCAATCTTTCGGACATCCTCTTCTGTAAGGTCTAAACCTTTTTCTTCTAGTATGTCTTCTGCCTGTTTCATAGCTTCGCTACGCATCGCTTAGATCTCCTTTTAACAACAAAGATTCTATCAAAGATACCGCTTCTGATACAACCCTGTCTTTGCTGCCCATAAAGTATTCAGAAACATGTTCACAAAACCATTCATACTGGTTTTTAGCAGCATATCTGGACACTAAACCGTCTTTCTTTTCTATACTTAAAAAAGACTTTTGATTCTCCGATAACCATTTCTCAACGTCGGTGTCTTTTACAAAAGCCATCGAATCCCCATTTACATCCACAACTGGTCTGCCGAAGGCGTCAGTTGCATTAGGCAGCATCATTTGATGAATATGGTGTCCTATCTCATGGTACATAACTGCCCTAGCTCTATCTATGCCGGTCTTATAGTACCTAAAGTTGTTATGCGGTCTATCAGCAAACGTAACGTCTGGATCATACTCTACTGTTGTGCCGCCTTTTGTACCGCCAGATGCCCAATCGTTGAAATAAGCAGGGTTGAAGTACATGATACCGCCGCCCATTGAAGCGATGGTGCGAGAATTAGATCTTATAGACCCCATACCTCGTATGTGAGGTATACCCAAACGATCACAGATCTCGTCAATTTCGGGTTTGATGGCTGCAATCAAAGCAACGGCTTCTGGTGTAAAAGCACTGCCTAACTTTGCTTCTCCTCTTTGGTCAGGTCTTGTAGACCCCCAATGCTTATTTCTTGGGTCGTTCTGTGCGTCTTTTAGCTGCTGTGTCAGTCCTTTTATAGACACAGCTTTACTAGGAACAGCAAAACTAGGTGTTACAGTGCTTACGATTGGGTCAGTTGGCTGCGCTGGTTTTGGCTGTGGCGGCTGTGGTGGTTGAGGTGGCTGCGGTGGCTCAGGTGGCTGCTGTTGTTTCTGCCTAGCTCTTTGCTGCGTCTCAATCCTCTTGATATACTGACCTAAATACTGCTGTGCGGCTTCGATGTTACCGTTGTTGGCTTGGATCGCTGTAACAGCTTCTTGCAGCTCTTGCTGTGCTCGACCAAGCGGATCAACACCTAAATCATCGTCTCTGAAGATCTTTAACTTTGTTTTGATAATAGACTTAGTGACGGGATCTATTGTCTGGTCGGCATCAACGGCATCTATAAGTGCTTGGGCTGCTGCTTTGTTGGCTTCGATGCCGCGTTGTATGTTTGCGTTCTCAGCTTGTCCGTTTTTGTAGCGTTCAAACGCTCCGGCATC
>Ga0181401_1000152_pt1 | contig 27430 bp, 12 predicted proteins | sample 24SPOviralmetaG_FD_130130 | JGI IMG/M metagenome (GOLD analysis project Ga0181401, IMG submission 130130) | Marine viral communities from the oligotrophic San Pedro Time Series (SPOT) site, San Pedro Channel, CA, USA - 24 SPOT_SRF_2011-07-20 | ecosystem: Environmental > Aquatic > Marine > Strait...
GATGGAGTATTTTTAGACATGGATGGCTTAGCAGAGGTTGATCTTGGCAATGGTACTAACTACAACCCGGCAGAAGCTTTGAATATGTATTTTCAAACAGGTTCTATTGTAGGTAGATCACTTACTCAAGATGGTGATCCTAATAGAGGAAAAGTTCCAATACAAGAATTACAAACAGGATCTGGTGGGCAAAAAATACAAACCCTAATACAAACTTATCAATATTACTTGCAGATGATAAGAGACGTTACGGGACTAAATGAAGCCAGAGATGGAAGTACGCCTGATAAAAACGCGTTGGTAGGTCTTCAAAAATTAGCGGCAGCTCAATCAAATGTAGCAACTAGGCACTTATTACAAGCAATGTTATACCTAGGCGCAAGAACATGCGAGAACATATCATTAAGAGTAGCTGATTCTTTAGAGTTTCCATTTACTAGACAGGCGTTAGAAAACAGTATATCAAGATACAATGTTGCTACGTTAGATGAATTAAAAGATTTAAATATACATGACTTTGGTATATATCTAGATTTAGAACCTGACGAAGAAGAAAAACAAGTATTAGAGCAAAATATCCAAATAGCGTTAAAGTCTCAACAGATAAATTTAGAAGATGCTATAGATTTAAGAGAAATAAATAATCTTAAACTAGCCAATCAAATGCTGAAGCAAAGGCGTAAAAAGAAAATGGAAAGTGACCAAAAAGCGCAACAAGCCAATATACAAGCTCAAGCGCAGGCGAATGCAAAAGCTTCTGAAGCCGCAGCAATGGCGGAGGTGCAAAAAGCTCAAGCAGTTGCACAGACTCAAATTCAAATTGAACAAGCCAAATCTCAAATGGATATAAATGAGATGCAACAAAAAGCACAAATAGATAGAGAATTAATGCAACTTAAGTATCAATATGATCAACAGCTCAAACAAATGGATGTTCAATCTATGGGTCAAAAAGAGATGATGATAGAAGATAGAAAAGATGCAAGAACAAAATTAGAAGGAACACAACAGAGTAAAATGATAAATCAGAGACAGAATAATAGTGGAGCTTTTGACTTCATGGATCCGTTTCAAGATTTACAAAAACCAAACCAATAACAATTATTATATTATATTATGTCAAAGGAAAAACCAGAAGTCGGCGAAGATAAAGCAGACTTAAAAGTAAAATTAAAAAAACCTTCTTTAATTAAAAAAGATAAAGGTCCTATAAAAGTAGATTTAACCAAAAAAGAAGAAGAAAAAATAGATGCCATTCAAATCGGAGAAGCAAAGGAAGTACCTGTGGAAGAATCACCCAGAGATAGCAAAGAAGTGGTCGAAGAAGTACGGGTCGAATCCAATAAAGATGTTGATAAAAAAAATGAAGAAGTAGTATCTCCTATATCAGAAGTAACTGAAGAAGAGTTAGATACAAACGAAACAACTTTTAAAGCAGAAGCTCCGCAAGAAAAGTTACCTGAAAATATAGAAAAACTTGTTTCTTTCATGAAGGAAACAGGAGGTAATATGGAGGACTATGTTAGATTAAATACTGATTATACATCTGTAGATCCAAATTCACTACTAACAGAATACTACAAGTCAACTAAACCACATTTAGATAAAGATGAAATTGACTTTTTAATAGAAGATAAATTCGGTGTGGAAGAAGACATAGATGATGAAAAAACTATAAAAAAGAAGCAATTAGCTACTAAAGAAGAACTTGCAAAAGCTCGTTCGTTTTTTGAAGATACTAAGGCCAAGTATTACGATGAGATCAAGTTGAGACCAGGCGTAACACAGGATCAACAAAAAGCAAATGACTTTTTCAACCGACACAACAAAGAACAAAAAATAGCAAAGCAACGTCATGAAAGCTTTATTAATAAGACTAAAACTATATTCAACGATTTCAAAGGTTTTGATTTCGAGGTTGGAGGTAAAAAGTTTAAGTACAACGTTAATAATCCTAGTGAAGTAGCAAACAGACAATCTGACTTAAACACTTTCGTTAAGAAGTTCTTAAACAAAGAAGGAGAAGTTGTTGACACTGTTAATTATCACAAAGCTATTTATGCTGCTGAAAATGTAGATACTATAGCCAATCATTTTTATGAGCAAGGTAAATCCGATGCTACTAAGAATATAATGGCACAGTCCAAAAATATAAGTGCAGAACCAAGAGCGAGTGCTGCTGGTGATGTATTTGTAAATGGAATGAGAGTAAAAGCAATTAGTGGTGCAGATAGTTCTAAGTTGAAAATTAAAAAAATAAACAAAACAACTTAACTTAAAAACAAAAAATATGGGTTTTAATAATAATTCTCAATTTCCTGCTAGCCTAAAGCCAGCACCGAATCAGATGGCATTAAGAGATAACTATCTTGATTTCACTGGAACTGCTGGTGGTAGCTTTGCTCAGCAATACTTACCGGAGCTTTACGAAGCGGAAGTTGAAAGATATGGAAACAGAACAATAGGTGGTTTCCTAAGAATGGTTGGCGCTGAAATGCCAATGACATCTGACCAAGTAGTTTGGTCTGAACAAAATAGATTACACATCGCTTACAGAAACAACACTGCTGAACCTCAAGCTGCACAAGGTGGTAATGTAAACTGTAGTGTTACTTTAAACCTAACGGACGCTGGAGCGACTAAGGGAGCTGTTAGAGTTGGTCAAACAATTTTAATGTCTGATAAAGCTACAGGATTGATTATTCAAAAAGCGCTAGTACAAGACGTAAGAGGAACTGATTCAGAAATCTTAGATTGTTTGATTTACGGAGGCGGAGCTCTTGATGCTGCTTTACAAGTAACTGCAGGTGTTCAATTATTCGTTTACGGTTCTGATTTTGGAAAAGGAACAGTAGGAATGAATGGTTCTATTGAGCCACAATTTACTCAATATTCTAACTCACCAATCATCTTAAAAGACAACTTTCAAATTAATGGTTCTGACACTGCTCAGATCGGTTGGGTTGAAGTAGCTACAGAAGATGGTCAATCAGGTTACCTATGGTACTTAAAGTCTGAATCTGAAACAAGATTAAGATTTGAAGATTACTTAGAGACTGCTATGGTTGAAGCTGAGTTCATGAAGCCAACTGACGTATATGATTCAGGTAAATTCTTTGACTTTGGAACTAATCCTGTTGCTGCTGGTACAGCTGCTAACGCAGGAGAGATCAAAGGTTCAGAAGGTTTATTTGCTGCTATTGAAGATAGAGGTAATGTATACTCTGGTTTTGCTGGAGCTGCTTCTCCTGGATCTGGCGCATTATCTGATTTTGATGAAATTCTAAAACAACTAGATAAGCAAGGAGCAATTGAAGAAAACATGTTATTCTTATCAAGATCTACTGCTCTTGATTTTGACGATATGGTTGCTGCTGTTAACGGGTCTTACGCTTCTACTCAATCTGTTTCTTACGGATTATTTGAGAATGATGGTGATATGGCACTTAACTTTGGTTTCTCTGGATTTAGAAGAGGTTCTTATGACTTCTACAAAACTGATTGGAAATATTTAAATGATATTTCTTTAAGAGGTTTGTCTAAAGAAATAGATGGTGTAATGATTCCTGCTGGAACTACTACAGTATACGATCAAATGTTAGGATCAAATATCAGACGTCCATTCTTACATGTAAGATATAGAGCTTCTGAAACTGAAGACAGAAGAATGAAGTCTTGGATCACTGGTTCTGTTGGTGGTGCATACACTGATACTTTAGATGCGATGACTGTAAGTTTCTTATCTGAAAGATGTTTAGTAACACAAGCAGCTAATAACTTCGTGTTATTTAAAGGAGCTTAATTAATTATTAACATTTAAAAATAAGAAAATGAGTTATATAAAACTAAAAAAAGCAGGTGGTGCTTTTGATTTAATACCAGCTGATAACATTATATATGTTATAGGTACAGAAGGTGCTGCTGAAACAGGTGTTGGCGATGGACTTGCTCCATTTGTTAGGATAGTACAAGCAATGGGAACAGCAACTGATAAATTGATTGCTAGCAAAGTAATAGTAGGACCTGCTACAGGTGTTGCTGCTACTACTGGAGCTGCAACAATAATGCAAAATGCGGTTAATGCTGCAATTGTAGCTGCTGCTCAAGCTGAAGGCTTAGTAGTTGCTGTAGACTTTGGTGCTATTCTTAATGAAGCAAATTACACTGGAACAACTTCGGATGTTACTAGTGCTGCTCCAATAGAGTACGATATTTCTGGAAGTTAATTCAGAAATTTAATCATAAGATCCCGCTTCGGCGGGGTCTTTTTTAATTATTATATTATATTATATTATGGAAACAAAAGCAAGTACAGCTTCCAAAATTGAAAATTGGGAGTATAAAGATAGAAATTATTATTTAAGAAATAATAAAAACCCCTTAACATATACCATACCTACTAGACATTCCGCTAGATATCCTTTAACATGGTTTGATCCAGATGTAGGTTATGAAAGAGAATTAAGATACGCTACAAATCAAAGATCTATTTTTGTAGATGAGCAACAAGGACCATGCACTATGAAGCATGTTGTTTTTGAAAGTGGCATATTAACTGTTCCTAAAGAAAAAAGAAATCTACAAGAGTTTTTACATTTTCACCCTCATATGAATTTAATATTCACTGAGTTTGATAAAGTAGTTGCTAATGAAGATCATTTTGATACTATGGAGTTGGAGCTAGCTGCTCAAAACATGGCTTACCAAATGGATGTTGAAAAGCTAGAAGCTATATTAAGAGTTGAATTAGGTACTAGAGTAAAGGACCTAACAACTAAAGAATTAAAAAGAGACGCCTTAATATTTTCTAGGCGTAATCCTTCTTTATTCATTGAATTAGCAGAAGACGAAAATGTAGAACTAAGGAACGTAGCTATTAAAGCTGTTGAAGCTAGAGTATTAACTTTAGCAGATGACAATAGAACATTTAAATGGGCTAGTAATGGTCGTAAGTTAATGAATGTTCCATTTGATGAAAACGCATATTCAGCAATAGCTGCTTGGTTTAAAACAGATGAAGGTTTAGAAGTATATAAATCTATACAGAAAAAACTAAAATAACAAGTGATTATAATTAAGGCGGCATATCGCCGCCTTTTTTTAAATATAGATATATGGCAATTAATGTAAACGATGTTTATCAAACAGTGCTGTTTATACTGAATAAAGAACAAAGAGGATCTATGACACCTCAAGAGTTTAGCAGTATAGCAACACAGGTGCAATTAGAGATTTTCGATAAATACTTTGAAGATTTAAATTTGTTTTTAAGACAAAGAAGTAATAGCAATGAATATGCTGATAGAGTAAAAACCGTTGAAGAAAAAATATCTATATTTGAAAGACAATCAGACATTACTAATTTTGATTTGAATCAATTAACTAGATTTTACAAGTTAGGTTCTGTAACATACAAAAGAAGTTCAAACAACCCGTTTGGACCTGATTATCCTATAACTTTAGAAGAAGTAACTCAATCAGAGTTTGACTTAATCAATAGATCTCCTTTAACAAGACCTTCTAAAGCTTTTCCATTATTTACAATAAAGAATAACGTTCTCAGCGTTTCTCCTGTTATAACAGAGATTACTGTAAATTATTTGGAAAAACCAAAAGATGTTAGATGGGGCTACACATTAGGTAGTTTAGGTCAATTTCAATATGACGCTACAGAGTACAATCCTCCAACTTACCCTCCAAACACTAATCCACCAGGTCCAGCTGCTGGTTCAACTAATTTTACAATATCACCTATTGACAAGACTGATTTAATCTTAAAAATATTACAATACGCTGGCGTAGTAATAAGAGATCCTCAAATATTTCAAACAGCAGGCGCGTTAATTCAACAAGACGAAGCTTCAGAAAAAACTTAATAAATGGAATTAATTACTGAAACTAACTACCAATACTATCAAGCTAGTCAATTATTTTTAGGCAATGGTGCAGCTGGTCAAAAACTGCAATGTACTTTTGATATAATACTAAATGACGAAGGAGAGTCTATTAGAAATTATGTGTTAGAATACAAACCTGTCAGGACTAACCTTAACAGCCCTACAGATTATATTATATATCCTGCAGCTTACTCTTTAACAGGGAATAATGAAATAACTTTAGTTGGAGCTGTTGATACTACTACCAGCTTGAGAGTTAGAGCAATCCAAAAAGCAAAATGGAATAATTATGGAGGCTATGAGTATATAAACTTAGATGAAATTATTTCTAATTTTATGATGGCTTATGTTGGAAGTGATAAATTAATTTCAAATGCAAGAAGAACAGATGTTATATTTCATGCTAAAAGAGGTTTACAAGAATTTAGCTATGATACTTTAAAATCTGTAAAATCACAAGAATTAACTGTTCCTCATAGTTTAAGTTTGCCAATACCACAAGACTACGTAAATTATGTACAGCTTTCTTGGGTAGATCAGGCGGGTGTTAAACATATTATATATCCTGCAAATGATCTAACTAGCAATCCCACTCCTTTAATACAAGACGATGAAGGTTTACCAGCTCAAGATTATTATGGAGACAATATAGAATCAGCACAGTCTTTTACTACTGAAAGATGGTCTGAAGAAGATATAAGAAACTTAAATGGAGAATTAGATTTTGATAATGTAGAAGCTAATGTATATGGTTTTGATTGGTGGAGATTGTGGTATGGCCAAAGATATGGATTAGAACCTCAAGTAAGTCAAAAAAATGGATGGTTTACAATAAACGAAAGAACTGGTAGTTTTAATTTTAGTAGCAATCTTAGAAATAGCTTGATAATAATAGATTATATTTCTGATGGATTAGGATACGATGAAGATACTAAAGTACCTAAAATGGCGGAAGACGCTATGTATAGTCACATAATGTATTCTATATTATCTACTAGACCAAACGTACCTGAGTATATAGTACAAAGGTATAAAAAAGAAAGATCTGCAAAATTGAGAAATACTAAAATAAGATTAAGTAATATTAAGCTAGAAGCTTTCACGCAGGTAATGAGAGGCAAATCTAAATGGATTAAACACTAATTATGGCAGAGCAAAAATATGTTTTTACCTCCGGTAAAATGGAGCAAGATTTAGACGCTAGAATAGTACCTAAAGGTTCTTATAGAAGCGCTAATAATATTTCTGTTAATCAACAAGAAGGTGATGACGTTGGTACTGTTAAAACGGTATTAGGAAATATACGTAATACTGACTTTGGGTTAGATGTTGAAGAGGTAAAAAACACTAGAATAATAGGCCATTTGGTAGATGACAGTAGAAAAACAGTATATGTTTTTTTATCAAACTATATAGACAGTTCTACAGATGGTGTAAGTAATACACCTATAGATGACTCTACAATATGTAGAATTATAGCTAGAGATATGGAATCTGACTCTAATAATTTACTAGTAGAAGGTAAGTTTTTAAATTTCTCTATAAATAGCCCTATAACAGGAGTGAATATATTAGAAGATTTATTGTTTTTTACAGACAATAGGAATCAACCTAGAAAAATAAATGTTACAAAAGCAAATCCTTCTTTTTCTCCAAACCCTACTTACTATACAAATGAAGACCAAATAAGTGTAGCAAAGTATTATCCATGTGACATTATTGGATTAGCTAAGAAATTCGTAGTTAGCTATAATCTGGATAATAACGGAGGCGGAACATCAACTTCACCTGCTAGTTATTATAGCTATTTTACAAACAAAACAATATTACCTACAGAAGCTGTCTCACCTTCGACAGGTACGGGTTTAACAGTAAGAATAACTTCAGCAAGTAGTATTACTGGAAATATTAAACATGTAGAGATAGTAAATTCTGGTATAGGTTATAAAAACGGAGATGTTGTTAAAATACTTCCTAAAGCCGGTACAGCTGCTATATCTTTAGTGGTTCAAGAACAAGGCACTATGAGGGACAGGTGTAGTAAGTATTTACCTGTTTATATAGAAGGAAAAACAAACACATCTTCAGTTCCAAATGGCGGTACTTTAGGTATGAACTTTTCTTATAGTTTTAGTAATCCAAGCGGAGTTCCTTCTATTACATCACCTTATAGTAATTGGGTAGGATCTACTGTTGCTAATTTCGACGCTAATGGTATAGAGGTTTTTCCTCCTGGCGGCAAAAGAGCTGTGTTAACAGGTATAGCTACTAGTGGTAATTTAATTGTATCATGGCCAGGAAACACTACAGATTCTTGGACTGTTGTAACTAGTAGCGGCTCATTCGTAATAGGCATGAATCCCGATTATGATGAAAATTTTCCAGGTGATTGTGAATATTTAAAAGATAAATTTGTAAGATTTGCTTATAGGTTTAAGTTTACAGACAATGAATATTCATTAATATCACCCTTTACGCAGGCATGCTTTGTACCTAGTCAAGATGGTTATTTTACGCAAAAAAAATTAAATGTAATCAGCACAGGTACAACGTCTACAAGTAAGTTAGTTCCTGACACTGAAACAGCATTTGAAAGCACAGAGCTACAATTCTTTGAAAACAAGGTAAATGAAATAGAATTAATAATACCATGTCCAACTTTTATAGATGGTAAATCCTCGTTTACTGACTTACAAGAAAAAATGCATGTTGAACAAATAGAAATAATATATAAAGAAGACAGCGAAAACATTTTAAGAGTTTTAGATGTAATACCTATTTCAGACTTTGAAAATATAGATCTTAATTTTCTTTCTTATGAATATCAATCAAAAGCACCTTTAAGAGCTCTACCTTCAAGTGAAATAACTAGAGTTAGCGATAGAGTTCCTTTAAGAGCGTTGACACAAGAGATAGCAGGAAACAGATTAATGTACGGTAATTATGTAGATGGTCATACAAGTAATGAAAACTTAAACTATATAGCTGGTGCTGGAGAAAAATTTCCACTACAATTATCAAACCTACTAAAAGAATATCCCAACCATACTTTAAAGCAAAACAGAAATTATCAAGTCGGTATAGTTCTATCCGATAGATACGGTAGACAATCAGATGTTATTCTATCTCAAGATCCAACCACATCTACTGTTGGTTCTACTTTAATATCTTATGAAAATTCTACACTTTTTCACCCATTTTATAGTGCCGATCCGGGCTTAATTGATCCACTTCCAGGTAGCGTTAGACCTCCTGATACTTGGTGGGGTGATAGTTTATCTATACAGTTCAACTCAACTATTCCAAATAGTATTGGTAAAGATGGCTACCCAGGTTTGTATAAAAATTACTCTGGTGTATCCAGCTTATATCCAGGTTTAGGTTATACAGCTAATCTATCTTTAATAAACGCAGCTACTACTGGTGGAGGTGGCAGTGGTTTAACAGTAGACTACACTACAAATTCTGAAGGAAATATAGATACAATATCAGTGAACAATGCTGGATCCGGATATGAAGCAGGAGACTTGATAGAAGTCATTAATTCTTCAACAACTACTCCTGGAAATTTTATATACGATCCTGCTTTACAACCGAATTTAACAGGTTGGTATTCTTACAAAGTAGTAGTTAAGCAAGAAGACCAAGAATATTATAATGTATATGTACCTGGAATAGTTAATGGAGCTATTAATAAGGCTGGTAATAGTAGCGGTACGGAAGCTAGTTTAAGTTTATTTGGAGATAATATAAATAAAATACCAAAAGACTTAGCTGAAATATCACCAACACAATCAATTTTTAATTCCACTCAAAATCTAAGTTTAAGAGTTGAAAATAGCCAGCAAGAAGATAATAGTGTACAGTTTTATCCTGAAACTAAGTTGGAAAAAGTAGTTACATTAGGCAGTTTAAAAGACTTAGGTATAAATACTTCTTTAGTAAATAGTGAAGTTTCTAACGCGGCATTATCTACTGAAAATGAAGTCGTTGTACAGACGTATAATGAAGACATAAGCTCTGGAGACCAAGTGGTTTCTATTTTCGATTCTACAACAGGAACAGAGATCATAAATGAAGCTGATGGATTTAGAGTAACAGCTAATGTTGGTATTACATCTAATGGTAGATTAGTGCTAAATAAAGACTTTGGTCAATCTATACCTGTTGGGTCGGTCATAGTAACAGGACCTCCAGGTGTTGTTTATAGCGGTGTTAATAATCCAATTATAGCATTATTGAATACCAGTGAACAAATAGGTGTTTCTGAAGAAAATAATTTTTCTCCTAAACTTGGTGTTTTTGAAACAGCTCCCGTTAAATCTCTACTAGACATATATTACGAGACAAGCACATCAGGCCTAGTAAATACATTAAACGAAAATATATTAATAGGATCCGATGTAGCAGAGATTAATTCTGTTTCTTCTATAGGTATAGATAATTGGACAGAATTAGACAACCAAGATAAAGTACTAACTAACATTTTTTATCCTCTGACAGTTACTAATCAACCTTTGTTTGACACTAGTACTACAGGATTTCTAGTATCAGTAAGAGATGAATTTAATACTAATCGTAGGCAAGAGTTTAAATTAAACTCAGCTGGAACAGGGAGTTTTACTGTATCAACAAGAGGTAACAACGGTTATTACGTAGGTTCTGATGAAAGAGGAACTACTTTTAATTTTACTGTTAAGTTAACTAACAATGGTATTTCTTCTATTAAAACTTTTACAGGTAAAATAACCAATGAATCTCCATTGCTAGTAGATGACAGTGGTGTTCCGTTTACTATAACTCAAGGACAAGAACATGATGCTGATAAAAATGATGGTAAATTTGAGATTGGTTCACCCGCCTCCCAATGGAACAGAATTTTTCCAGGATTAGGTCAGATGATTACTAGAAATAACGGTTATTCATATAGATGCTTTAACGGTAGTGCAGATACTGTTCTTAGAGAAAAAGAATTAAAATGGAATTTATTAGAAGCCAAGTTAATTGATTATGAAAACATACCACAGCCTGCTGGTTTTACTAGTGGAGATTGGTATGAAGGCGTTGTAGATAGCACTTCAGACGTTGAGGTCAATTGGCAGTTGGTAAAAAATCAAGATTATAAAGAAACTTTTTTTGAATTAGTTGGAGATAGTTCTTTAGCAACAGCTAGCACTAATGAAGCTTTTGGAAGTAAAGTTAAGATAAAAACTAAACCCACTGGTGTTAATGCTACTACCGGTACTGCTTACGTTTATGATCCGGATGGTGATGCAGGCACTATAGAGCAGATAACTGATACAATAAGTGACTGGTTTGGAGGGATAACAAATAATATTGCAAATGCGTTTGGCCAAGGTAATCCTTATGTTTCTCAATCTAATGTAGATCCAGTGAGAATTCAAACAAGTCGCTCTTCATTTATACGTTATGTTTTATTTGAGTTAAAAATTGAGTGTATAGATAGAAGCGGAAGCGGAGCCAGCATAGGTGTTCAAACGATAAGAGTAAAATTCAAATAGACTAAGTAATACTATTATGGGAGCTACGATAGAAGTAAAATATTTCAATTCATTTTGGTGTAAAAAAATAGAGGGCGATGTAACGACAGAAACCCCGCCTTACAGCAACACCGTATATACTAATCCTACATGGCCAAGTGTTCCTTGGAACACAGAATCAGGAGGTGTTGTAGTTCAAGGTCAACCATATGGTTATCCTAAGTTTCCTTTTTTAGCAGACGTTGCCTCAGCTAAGATAGATGAAAATTGGTATATAGAGGAGTCAAGAATAAAAGGCGCTTTTAATGAAACACCAGTAGCACTAGGTGTAAGAGCCTACTTAAATGAAGAAGACCCAGTTCAAGATGTTAGAGAAGCGTCTATTATATACTCAGGAGTTTATAACTCTAGAACAGCTATAAACCAGACTAACGTATTTTCTATTGCTGAACCTATAGTTAAGTCCTTAGATCCAGCTTATGGATCAATACAGAAGCTATTTGCAGAAGATAGTAATTTAATAGTTTTTCAAGAGAACAAGGTTAGTCAAGCTCTTATAGATAAAGATGCTATATATTCAGCTGAAGGTTCTCAAACTCCTGTAACAACTCAAAACTTAGTAATAGGTCAAGCTGTTCCTTATTTAGGTAGGTATGGTATAGGTAAAAATCCTGAATCTTTTGCTCAGTTTGGCTTTAGAAAATATTTTGCAGATCCTAATAGAGGTTTAATAATGAGATTATCAAGAGATGGTTTAACTGAAATCTCTGAATATGGAATGAAAGACTTCTTTAGAGATACGTTGACAATTTTTAGTGACAAAAGTAGTTTTGCTGAAGTACTTTTTTCATATGTAATCCCTCTAAGTAGTACGCCTACAACTGTTTTTCAAATAACTAATGAAGGCGTAGTAGCAGGTAGTAATATAGGAGATGTTATATATATAGGTTCAAAAATAAAAAACTTAATAGGAAACGCTGTAGTGGATACTGGTTCAAATGTTGTCAAAATAACAAAAGATAATGTAACTCCTGTAACTTACACTGTCACTGTGGATAAACCAATAACAATACCTTCAGGAGCTACTCCTCAAGGATATGTCAGTTATCCTTATAGAAATAGAATTGAAGGAGGTTGGGATAATTTTAACAAATTATATACATTATCACTTCAGTTAACTCCTCAATGGTTGCAAAAAGATGGTAATGCTCAAACCTTAAGTTATGACGAAACCGTAAGAGGTTGGAATACTTTTTATAGTTATAAACCTAGTAGGATGTTTAGTTTAAAAGGTAAGTTTTATAGCTTTAACTCTTACGATTTATGGACGCATTATGAAGGAGAAGGTATAAATAACTATTTAAATTATTATGGACAAGATTACACAGCTAGTATAACCTTCTACGCTAATCAAAACCCATCTTCATCTAAGGTCTTTCAAACATTAAATTATGAAGGTGATGCTGGTTGGAAAGCTATTACACAAGGAAGTACTCAAGGTAATGTACAGACCAGTGATGGGGCAAATGATTGGGCAAATTACGGAGATCAAAGTAGTACAGTATGGAGTTATGCTGAAGGAGCTTATGTTGATCCTATAACTGGTTACACCAGAAGAGCAGGCTTTGACTTAAGAGAAGGTCTGTATACAGGTAATATTAACAACACTAGTTTCTTTCAGCCTGGTCAAGTTTTACAGTCTTCAAATACATCTGGTATTAAAGGATTTTTTATGACAGTTACTCTTAGTACGGATGGTGTAACGAACAAAGGTGGAGGTAAAGAATTATGGGCAGTAGGAACTACTTTTGTGCCATTAAATTAAACTTATGGAAATAGTAGAGAAAAAAGTTGATGTTGATAAAATAAAAATAGTTGGAGATGGTACGGATATTATTCACCACGATATAGTTCCTTTAAAACATTCATTTGCAGATCAAATATATGTTAGGCAGATGGAAATGAAAAAAGGAACTTTAGTAGTTGGAGCTGTACACAACCACAAACATGTTTGGTTTTTACTAACTGGACATTTAACTATAGCATGTAACGATGACATTCAAGATTATGAATCACCGTGCTATGTAATTTCTGAAGCTGGAAGCCAAAGAGCTATATACGCTAATGAAGATTCTATATTTGTAAATATACATAAGAATCCCAATAATGTTGAAGATATAGAAGAGTTAGAAAAGGAAATAGTTTCTTTAAGTAAAAAAGATTTTAATAATTATATAAAAAATAAAGTATGAGTTTTGCAGTAGTAGCGGTAATAGGAGGTGCGGTATCAATTGGTACTGGAATTATGGCATTGTCAAAAGCTAATGGTGCTAAAAATGAATTAGGTACGTTAGAAGCTAACATAACAGAAGCTGAAAACAATAGACAAGCTTTAGATAACCCATATGACGATATTAAAGATTTGAGTAGTCAAATACAAAATCCATATGCTAACCTAGGTGTAGCTACTAAATCTGCTGAGATAAAAGCTCAGCAAACAGATCAGGCTTTAGCAAACACTTTAGACGCCATGAGATCAGGAGGTACAGGAGCTGGTGGTGCAACTGCTTTAGCTCAAGCTGCAGCTCAAAGTAAATCAGAAGTTTCAGCTAGTCTAGAACAACAAGAAGCTCAGAATCAAAAATTAAAAGCTCAAGGAGCAGCACAGCAGCAACAGTTAGTGCTAGCTGAAAAACAGAGAGTTCAAGAATCTCAAGCTAAAGGTGAAGTAATGATGATGCAGATGCAGGAAGAAAGAGATAATATGGCTTTAGATAGAGCTCAAGCAATGTACGACAACAAGCAAGCTGAAGCAATGCAATACCAAAGTGATGCTATGGGAGCGTTCAGTAGCGCTGCTAATACAGCTATGTCCGCTGGTATAGGGCAAATTGATGGCTAAATATAATTAACAATAAAGATGGGAACATATAGACAACCAAGTTTAGTTTTAGATAAAAGCTTTGAAACAATCAATAAGAACATGGCTGAGTTTCAAAAGAACTTAATGGCTCAAATGCAGGCTAATACAAAAAAGGCTAGAGAAGAAGAAAAGTTAGCTAAAAAAGCGGCAAAAGAAGCTCAAAAACAGAACCATGAATATAATGAATATGGTAGAAAAATAGAAGCTGATTTAACAAAGCTTAAGCCACTTTTTATGGATGACTCTGTAGAAATTGAAACCTCAGCAGGTAGTATAAGTAGAAGCGTGGAGCAGTTTGAGGAAGATAGGCTTAACATAAGTAATGGAGTTATAAACCCAGCCACCGGAGTTGCTTACACTAATAAAGATTTAGGTTATGAGGATAATTTTGATTTTCAAGAATATATTGACTCAGAATTAGATGGTCAGTTAGAAGATGAAGTAGGAGGAGCAGCTGATGACCTTAAGGTGCAGGTGCGAACACTTTATAAAGAACTAGCCAAACATCAAAAAGGAAGTCCTATTTACGAAAACATAGTTTCAGGTATAGAAGCTAGACTAACTCAAGCACCAGTAATGTTTAACTTACTAGATAATACATCTAATAATGTAGCTGGTGGGTACGATTACGATGGTAATATGATAGCTGAAGCGGGTGAAATAAATAATATTGTATTAAGAGACAATCAGCCTAAGTTTGAATTAAGATCTGAAATGACTAAAAATATAATAAATAAAACTAATCAAGGTAGGTTTAGATATGTTTTTACTCCAGATGGAAAAGGTGGAGGCATGTCTTCTTTAGTTTATACAAATCCAAAGAACAAAGAAGCTTATGAAGTTAGTTATGAAACATTAGTTAATAATGTTAAATCAGGTACTAACGGTTTACTTGAAGTTAGCAGTATGGAACCTTTAAATAATATAAGTAAAGATTATTTTAAACCATTTTTTGATAGTGAATATAAAGGAGCTATAGAGACAACTACTCAAAACGTTTCTTCTTTAAATAATGCTCAAGACGTTAGAACTAGAACTAAAACTAAAATTAAAAACGTAGAGCAAGCTAATAATTTACTTTGGGACAAGGTTAATAATTTTATAGATTCAGGCGGTTTAAGTAGTAATTCAACACCTACCTACACTCAAAACTTGTGGCAAATACTAGGTGGTAAAGGAACGTATGATCCAGACAAACATCAAGAAAAAGCTAAAGACTTAATGTATAGTTACATGCTTAAAACTTATGGTCAACAAGACGTTGTAGATACAACAACATCTCAAACTGAACTTAAAGATAGTAAAGGAGAATACGCAAAAGATAGGCTAACAAGTGGATTAAGATTAACAGCTGAAGGACAAAAAGGTTTAGCTCAAGGAAATTCAAAAGATTTAGATCAAACAGGAAGAGCTGAATTTGGTTACCAAGATCTTTGGAACAACTATAAAAGTTTAACAAGTGGTAGTGGCAACACGGGTATTGTTGAATTATTAAGTGATCTACCTTATAAGAGTACTTACACTTACAATACTGGTGCTCAGATAGCTTCGCAATTTGAAAAACAATTAGCAGATGAGTTAGTTGGCTTGACAGATGCAACAGAAATAGCTGAGTTAACAGACGCTTATAACGACGCTATAAAAGCTTATAAACAAAACCCAACGGCAACATATAGAACTAATAAAGCCAATACAGACTCTTTCAAAAAACATACACTATTACAATTAGATGATTGGGATAGATTAATGAATGAAATTAAATGGTTAACAAGTCCTGAGAAAAAATCATTTGAACAAGCTATGCGAATGTTAGATAAAAACGAAGATCAAGCAATGCGTAACGATGAAAGAAAGCCATTACCAGGAACTCAATCTACAACTTAAATAATTTTTAATGAAATATATTTGGAATAATTCAGAATACACACAAGACGAAATAGACCAAGCTGCAAGTTCTACAGGTTTGAGTATAGATCAGTATTTAATTGATAACAAAATAGAAGCAATAGAAGATGAGGAAGTAGATGGTGGGCCTAAGAAAAGTAAAAGAAAAGAAAGAAAAGAGACAAAGAAAAAGATAAAAGAGTTTAAAGCTAAAGACGAAAAGATTGGTGAGTTTCCAAAAGCTCCAGAACCTATACCTACTATAGCTGAGCTAGAAGAAGAAGCCGGAGCAGTAGAAGTTGATCTAACTCCTCCAGGTGTAGAAGCACCTACAGTTGCAGAGGATATAGTTGAAGAAAACGAAACTGAAGATCCTTTTGATTTAGGTAATTTTAAAATAGAACCTAGAAAGTTTTTATTTAATAAAAAACCTAAAATACCTTTTAGTGAACTCACTATAGAAGACTTTTATAAAGATAAAGATAAGGTAAAAGAATCTATATTAAACTACGATAAAGTATCTAATATATCTTTCATTAATGAAATGGAAGATGAAGATGTTGAAAGTATGTTTAAAACAATGGATGTTGAAACTTATTATAAAGAAAATGGTAAGTGGTATGTACTATATGAAGGCTTAGGAAAGCCAACAGAAGTAACTGCAGTTATTGGAGGAGAAAAAGATAATATACAAACTAGACTTACTGATCAACCAGACTTGTCATATGCTTTAGAACAAGAAAATCCTAATGCTCAAATAAATAAAGAAAGAGAATCTAGTCAGATGTATAAGGATGCTGAGCAGCAGGTTAACGATATAGCTATTGAAATTGAAGAAGTTAATGCTCAAATGAAAACTTTGAAGGATAATCCAGCTGAGTTAACTTTATTAAATGATAAGCTTTTATTATTGCAGAAAGAACAAAACGATATATATGACGATTTAAATTTACAGCTAACTTCTAGAGAGACAGAAAAATTTACAGATAAAATTAAAGCGAGAGCTTTAGTACTAGCAGCACCTACAGAAGGTGGTTTTGAACCTAAGATAAGTTTAAACAAACAGTTTACCGATTACACATTGCCTGAGGGAAAGATAACAACCACAGAAAGTTTGACTACGCCAGCTTTTCCTTATATGACTGTAAGCGAAGAGCAAGAAGATGAGTATGTTCTTCAATCTAAAGAATTGTACGATGAAGCAACAGCTGCATTGTTTAATAATGCTAGTTTTGATTTCTTGAATCAAAAAACCTATATAGGCCGTGATGAAGAAAATAATCCTATGTATTATAATTACTCTAGTTTATTTGACATAGAAGATTTTAGAAATGCACCAATGGAACTTATACAGAACTTAAAGGATGCACCCACTGAAGTTTTATATAATTTATTTAATATTCCAAAAGGATATGAAATGATTGGAGATAACTCCACATTTGACGCGTCTACTCTACCTTATAGGTCTGCAGAATTATTTAATAAAATTTATGGTCCTTTTGGTTTTTATGCTTATTACGATGAAGATTCAGGCGCTTCTTTAAAAAGAGGTATTGTAAGTCAAAAAGGAGATGGTGCTAGAGTTAGAATATATTATCAACCAGATTTTGAAGAACTAGTAAATAAAGATGGAACTCCAATAAATGTAAGTGAGTTAGACAAATATAAGAGTATAGCTATACCTAAAGGCGCGTACACGAGTGGTGACCAACCACATGTTGAAATTTTAATTTCAGAAGAAAATCCTTATTCTTCTCAAACTCCTGGTTTTCTTGATGATCCTCTTCAAGTATTTAAAACAGATAGTGAATTACGTTTAGATAACACATATGAAAATGTTCAAGGTTCTGCAACTAGCAGAATGGAACAAGCAAGTATTGCGTCAACAATGCGTGCACAAGAGCAGTCTTATGATAATCTTATAGATTTCATGGAGAATGCAGTTGCTTTAGACATGAGTAAAAATAATGGTAGACCTTTCATAGATATGGACATGTTAGATGTAGCTGAAGCTCCTACCATGCCTTTAGTACAAGCCGCTGTGTCTAAGTTAAAAACAAATAAAGAAAATTTAGTTCAACTTAATGCTAACACTGATATTCTAGAAGCAGAGATATTAGAAATATCTGAAAACTTAAAACAATATACTCCTACAATACAAAACTATAATCAAGCTTCTATTAATCTTCAAGATAATCAAGTATATCAATCAAATGCTAATAAAACTAGATCAGCATATAAAGAAGCTTCTGGTATTGTTACTAGACTAAACGAAATAGCAGACATATTAAATAACGCTGATAAACCATTACCTACTTGGTTTACTACTAATCCAGTTACCGGTGAAGTTTTAAGAGAAGAGTATAGCAGGTTAGACAACCAGTTAAATGGTATGAAAGACGGATTGCAAGATTTAGAAGGCGCTTTAAGAAAAGATGAAAAAGACTTTTTAAAAGCTAAAAAGAAATATGATAGATTAGATAGAAGAATATTAAAAGATAAGGAAGTAGATTTAAAAACTTATTATCAACAAGAAATAGAAAAAGGTAAAAACATAAACGTAAAATATAACGCTTTAGTTACTAATAAGCTAGCTATATTACAGAAATTAGATGATATTCAAGAGTCTTTAGACGTGGCAGAGGTAAAGAATAATCAATTTATTGCAAGCACTGCTGGTAGAGGTAATTTCGGAAGTTACACTTGGAATAGAATAACAAGTAGTGTTAAAGACTCTTTTACAGGTTTAGCAGTTTACGCTACAGAAATGGCCGAGCTTATGGATAAGAACTTTGGTGATACTATAAATTACGATGCAGATGCTTGGGGTGCTGTAAAATATAATTTAAGAAAAGGTGCAGAAACTAGGTATAACAACCTATTTAAAAAGCACGATATAGATGCATTTTATACTTCAAATTTTGACCAAAGTGAATGGGGTCAAGTCTATGGAGTTGGACTAGACATGGTAACAGATATGGCTCTAGGTTGGGCCGTTATGCCTTTTGCTCCAGGTCTTGGTTTTTCACTAGCTAGTAGTGGTCGTATTATGGCTGGATTAGACAGCGAGATAGATCAATTGTTACAAGATTCTAAATACGTAAAAGATTCAGAAGGAAACACTGTCTATGATTCTAACACTGGAGAAGCTATAATAGCTGAGGGTTGGGAAGATAAAGCTTTGAGTTTAGAAGAAAAAATAGGTTATAAAACTTTAGTAGGAGGAGGAACTGCTATATTAGAAAAAGTAGGTTTAGGAACTATTACTAATTTTGGCAAGAGTAAATTAGCTCAATCTATTGTGGGTAAAATGTTAAGTGCATTACCTAAAGGTGCTAAAATAAATCCTTATAAGTTTACTAACATGTTTAAGATAGAGGTTAAAAACTTAATTGCTAAAGGTGTTTTTGTGACAACTGTTGGTGTAGGTGGTGAAGTTACAACTGAAGTTGCTCAAGAATATTGGGGAGAAATGTCTAAAGGAATAGTTAATGGTTGGAGAAATAGTGAGAAAATTAAATTCTTTTCTGATCCAGATTTAGTAAGTGCTGAAATGCAAAAAAGAGTGGCCAATGTAGCTAAGATAACAACATACGCTACTATACCTTTTTCATTACTAGGCAAAGGCTCCTCAGCTATAGCAACTCAATCTAGAACTAACAGATCTAAAAATCAAATAGCAGCAGCTTTGAATATAGTTAAAAATGCTGAAACTAAAAAGAATTATTTTACTGAATTAGATTTAGCTGTTAAGAATAATAAAATGAAACAAGAAGATGCAGATCTTCAAAAGGAGTATATTCTTAGACTTGAAGGCATAGCTCAAGGTATGCCTACTGATTCCAATGGTGAAATAACTATATCCACTAAAGCTCAAACAGATATAGCTTTTTTACAGAGTCAAATAATAGATTTAAAACAAAACAAATCAGAAAAGTCTGCAGCAGATAGAAACAAGAACAATAAGATAAAAGAATTAGAACTACAAATTGAAGCAATAGTAGACGAAGATTTAGACAATGGAGGAGCAAAAGCTGAAGCTGCTTTAAGATTTAGACAGGAGCAAGAGCAAAAAAGAGTTCAAAAAAACATTGATGCTATAAGACAAAAAAATCTTCAAAAATCTATAGACAAACAAGGTAACATAGTTATAGATGCTTCTAACCAAAATAGAATTAGAGAAGAAATAAAAAAGATAGAAGAAGAAACAGGTATAAAAATAGATCCTTCTCAATATGAGCTTTCAGAGGAGAATAAAGAAAATTTTAAAGTAGTAGTTTTTACAGAGGAGAACTCGGCTGCTATAGCAGAAGAATATGGATTAGATCCTGAACAACTTATTGATGAAGAAACAGGTAAGTTTAGTTCTGAAGGTATATACATATCAAGTAAAGGTGTTATACTTATGGATGTAAACGCAGCAGAAGGTGTTTTGCAACATGAGAGTGTACATAACTTGCTAGATATAGCTTTAAATAAAAAAGGTAATGAAAATATAGTATTTGGTTTAGCTAGATCTTTAATGAAAGAAATGGTTAAGATAGATCCTAGAGCATCATTAGCTATCGCGAAGCAGATGGAAAAGTACGATTCAGACCCTAACTATAATGCAGCACAAGTTGCTGAAGAGCTATTAACCTATTATGCACAGTTAAAATCTCAAGGTAGATTTAAATCTAAAGGTAATAAATTTGTTAACGCTGCTTCAAGACAAATTAGGAGGTTGTTTGAAAATCTAGGTGTGCCTATAGAAATCAATACTCAAAACGTTATGGAGTTCTTGGACGACTACTTATATTCAATGGAGAAAGGCGGTAAGTTTACAGAGGCTCAAAAAGCAGTTATGAGAGGTGATATTTCTTTTACAGAAAATTTGATTGAAGATTCTAACTTAGCTGCTGATACAGTAGCAGAGTCTGAAGCTGAGGCTGATGCAGAGGTAGAAACAGCAGAAGAATTAGAAGCTGTAGAGGCTAATCAATTAGAAACTCCGTCTAGACCAGCAGAACAGGAAGTTGTAGTGGCGGAAGAAATAGCGTCAACACCTGTTGTAGAAGCTAAAAAAATATCTGACGAACTAGATGTATTTACAGGAGCAGCTGAAAACTTAAAATACTCTGACATAAAGAAATGGAAAAGATCTGCAGATTATGCTATGGCTCTTGAAGCAATGACTAGTCCAGATAGTAATTTACTTACCGGTTCTATAGAAGCTATGGCCGCTAAGTATGGAGTAGAGAAAATTGACGTGCAGGCAGTTAAAGATAGACTGTACGAAAAGTATTTAGGTATAGGAAAAAAAGAAATAAAACTAAAAGAAGGTGAGATTAGAGGTTATGATCCTACTAGAAACAGTTTATTTGGCTGGTTGCTAGGTAAGAATGGTAATTTAAATTTTGCTGTATTAGATACGATTAGAGATGCTGTCGCTAAACCTAGTGGACCAAGTCTAGATGCTGAAGTTTTTGAAGGCGGTCCAACCTTTGAACAAGAAGATCAAGACGTTAATATCATAGAAGAAATAGATAGTAAACAAAAAGCAGAGTCAGCTCCTACGTCTAGAACTAGAAGGGATATAATTGTTCAAGGTGAGAGAGGTTTATCTGAAGAAGTTGTTAAAGATTTGAAAAATGAAATAACTGAAATAGAAAAAACATTATTACCTGTAACTGATCCAAAATATAGAACAGATCTAGAAAAGAAAAGTGGTAGAGCTTTAAAACCTTTATTAGTTAAAGCTTTTGGAATTAGTAATAAGGCTAATTATACAAAATTTATAGAAGATAATTTTGAATTATTAAATCAATTAGATATTAAATACTTGTTAGAACTTGACAAAGGTTTAGTTAAACAAGGCAAACCTAGAAAATTTACTAGATTAAATAAAAAGTTAACTACTCAAGAAGAGATTAGAAAATATAGAGATTCAGGAGATATATATGTAGAGAACGAAGCGCAAGGTGTTAATTTATATGATCGTTTAAAAGTTAGTGAAGAAGACGTTAAGGATTTTTATTTAAATCAAACAGCTTCTAATGTGACAAATAGAAAAGGAAAACTAATTGAAGCTTTTGGTAATAAGTTTTTTAAAGACTTCTTACCTCAAATACAAATGGAAGCAGATGTTAAACCACAGCAAAGAGCTACTACTGCTGCTAAAATACAAAGACCTCAGAATCTTAAGTTTTCTAAAAAGTTTGATCAAACATTGATAGATGTTTCTGTACTACCAAATAAAAACAAGCTAGCTTCTAAGTTAGGATTCTTATCACCAGCTATAAACGAAAGTAATAGAAAATCCTTACAAGATCGTATGGAAAAAGCCGCTGAAAGAGGTTACTTAGATACAACTGTTATTGAAGCTGGAAATATGGGTAGCGGCGGAAGGTTAACTGTATATGGAGATTTTAAAGATGGAAAGTTTGTTAGAGACCCAAAGTCTCTTAAAAAGTGGGTTAAACTAACCACTGGTGAATATATTCTTTTCGCTGAAGGTGTTACTCTTGATAGTGGTAAAGTTGTTTTTAAACAAAACGACACTATTAAGAATGAGTTAGCTGAACATGATAATTATGTTGCTAGACCTGGTAGGTTATATTATGGTAACGAAGATCCAAGATACTTAGAATTAATTAAGAAAGCTAAAGATAATAAAATAGAAGTTACCTATGTAGATTCTAAAGGTAGAACTAAAACAACTAGTGGAGGTAGAATAAATATACCACCATCTGGTGTTTTGACTGAAGAATATTTAAGTAGACCTGATGTTATAGCAAAGCAAGAAGCTAATATGAAAACTTTAGAACATGTTATAAAGAAGTTGGCAGACTCTAGAGCTCGAGGAATGAGTATGGATATAGCTGGAGACATTATAATTCAAAGTTATCAAGCTACTGATGGGCTAGTAAAAATAACAGCTCCTTATAAATACGTATCTAAAGAATTTAATTATGGTCCGCCAGACAGTAAATCGCAGCAAAGAGAAGGTAAGAAATATAGAGAAGAGCATAATCCTCCAGCTTCAGTTGTTGGCGCAAGTATACTAGCTGCTATACAAGCAAACAAAGCTAGTGATATAATAAAATATATTAAACAAAACTATTATCAAACTCAATTATCTAAATTTGATGATAGTAAAATAGATAAAGCTAAATTAGATTCTACATTAGTAGAAGGAACTAGTATAGCTAATAATCCTATAACAAGACTTTCAGAGTCAAAAATAAACCTAAATACATTAATAGATCCTTTTACTAAGAGAAGTATTATAGAAGATTATGGCTTAGGTGTTCCTTCAAGTTTTCAATCATTACCTAATGTGTTTGGCTTTCAGAATAAACTAGTAAGAGAAGTCGAAATAGAAGGTAAAGATTTAAATGTAGCTAAAAAAGAGTTAGATATATACGTTAACAAATTAGCGTTAATTCAAGAAGCTGCAACTAAGCAAACCACAAGTGAGCTAAATGATTCAGGTGTGCTTTATACTGAGTCTAAAGAAATGGATATAGAAGAGTTATTAAGTAAAGCCGCGGGTATAGATGAAGCTTTAAAGAAAGCAAACATGCTAGATCAGCCTATAAAGAAAATAAGGATATTTGATTTTGACGACACTTTAGCCACTAGTAACAATATAGTTTTAGTAACTAGAGATAATGAGGTAATAAAACTAAACGCTGAGCAATTCGCTAATGAAGGTGCAGACTTAAAAGCTGAAGGCTGGGAAATGGATTTTAGTGACTTTAATAATGTAACCGATGGTGGTCGTGGTCCTCTGTTTGATATAGCTAAAAAGATAAAACAAGCTAGAGGAAATGAAGACTTATATGTGTTAACAGCTAGATCACCTGAAGCTCAACAAGCTATATACGACTTCTTAAAAGCTGAAGGTTTAGAATTTAAAAAAGAAAATATAGTAGGCTTAGGTAATTCTACAGGAGAAGCTAAAGCTAATTGGATAATAGATAAAGCAGCTGATGGCTTTAATGACTTCTATTTTGCTGATGATGCTTATCAAAATGTTAAAGCTGTTCAAGATGCTTTAGGTGTTATAGATGTTAAGTCAAAAGTTCAACAAGCTATAATTAAAGAGTCTAAAAAATTAGATGAAGAGTTTAACAAGTTACTAGAAGAAACTACAGATACAGAATTTTATAAAGAATATTCTTCAGCCAAAGCTAAAACTATAGGATCTAATAAAGGTAAATTTAAATTCTTTATACCTTACTCTGCAGAAGACTTCTTAGGTTTAATATATCCTACCTTAAGCAAAGGTGCTGTAGGAGATTCTCAAATGGCTTGGTATAAGAAAAATATATTAGACCCATATACTAAGGCTCAAGAAAACATATCGGCAGCTAGAGTTAATTTAATGAACGATTTTAAAGCACTTAAAAAATCTTTAAATGTTCCTAAGAACTTAAGAAAAAAGAATTCTTCTGGCTTTACTAACGAACAGGCTGTTAGAGTATATTTATTTAATAAGCAAGGTCACAATATACCTGGCATGTCTAAAAGAGATTTAAAAGAACTAAATGATATTGTAGAAAATGATCCTGAATTAAAATTATTTGCTGATCAAATACTTACTATAACAAAAGGAGATGGTTACTTTAAACCAGATAAAAATTGGTTAGTAGGAACTATAACTACTGATTTGATAGGATTGTTGAACACTGTTAAAAGACCTAAGTATTTAGCTGAATGGCAGCAGAGAGTTGATGTAGTATATAGTGAGAAGAATTTAAATAAACTTGAAGCTCTTTACGGTACTAAGTATAGAGAGGCATTAGAAAATATATTAGCTAGAATGAAGTCTGGAAAGAACAGGCTAACAACTGGTAATAGACTTAGTAATAGAGTATTAGATTACATAAACGGTTCTATAGGAACTATAATGTTTTTTAACACTAGATCTGCGGTACTTCAAACACTTTCGTCTATTAACTTTATTAATTGGAGTTTTAATAATCCTGTAAAAGCAGGAGCTGCATTTGCTAATCAACCTCAGTACTGGAAAGATTTTACTATGCTAATGAACTCTGATTACTTACGAGATAGACGTAATGGATTAAGACTAAACATATCGGAAAGTGAGATCGCAGATGCTGCTGCAACTAGTAAGAATAAAGCTAAAGCGGTTTTAAGTTATATATTAGAAAAAGGATTTCTACCTACGCAATATGCAGATAGTTTTGCTATAGCTTCTGGTGGTGCTACCTTCTATAGAAATAGAGTTAATGATTTAATCAAGAACGAAGGTAAAACACAAGCTGAAGCTGAAGCTCAAGCACTTATAGAATTTAGGCAAAACGCTGAAAAGTCTCAGCAGTCATCAGATCCTAGTAAAATATCAGCTCAACAGTCTAGTGATTTAGGTAGACTTATACTAGCATTTGCTAATACACCGATGCAATATGCAAGACTACAGAAAAGAGCTATTCAAGATTTAGCTAATGGTAGAGGAGATGCTAAAGCTAATGTTAGTAAAATAGCTTATTATGGTTTTGTTCAAAACTTAATATTTAACGCTTTACAACAAGGTGTATTTGCTTTAGGCTTTGGAGATGATGACGATGATGGAGGGGAAGAAAGATACATGGACACCGCTAACGGAATGTTAGACTCTATTTTAAGAGGGTTAGGTATAGGAGGTCAAGCAGTTTCTGTGGGTAAAAACTTTTTATTAGACATATATGAAAGATCAGGAAGATCAAGACCTGAATATGTAGATTCTATATATAAGTTGTTACAATTTTCTCCACCAATAAGTTCTAAGATATCTAAACTTAGACAAGCTGCTTGGCAATTTGATTCTAAAAAACGTAGAAAAGAAATGTTTGATAAAGGTTTCAGTTTAGATAACCCAGCTTACGATGCCTTTGCTAAAGTTATGTCAGCAACAACTAACGTTCCTTTAGACCGTTTACTTTATAAAATGGATAATATAAAAGGAGCTTTAGAAGAAGACAATGACACTTGGCAAAGGATAGCTATGTTAGCTGGTTGGCCTGAGTGGGTATTAAAACCTAAAAAAGATTATAATGAATCTAAAAAATCAGTAATAGACAAGCGTAAGAAGCTTAAATTAGGAGGTCCTATAATTAAAAAGAGAAAGAAAATAAAATTAAAATAGGAACAAAAGACTGGGCACCATACCCAAGTTCCTGTAACCAAAAAGGGGAAGTCGTAATGACCTCCCCTTTTATTATTTAGCAGCCTCCGCAGAGACCTTGACATAATTCACACATAATGTAATTTTTAAAGGTTAAGTAATTTCACAAGCACCACCAGCACAAGCAAGCTCACCACTAAGATCAGTGTTGTCTTCAGTCTCGATAACATTTTCTAAGTTTATATCTTTTAAGTGTTGTAACTTATTTATATAAGTTCCTTCATCAATGTCCTCGAAAGGAGCTTGAGTATATGTTCCGCCATCGTAAGGAAGTACAGACAAACCATTATAATGTTTTCTATTTTCCCACATCCACTCTCCAGCATCTTCCCACTCTTCAGCTTTCAAACTAACTGTGGCAGAGACGTTATGAGTATTGCTACCTTTTCTATGACCAGGCGCAACCCATTCTTGAGCCACTTTTTTTATACGTTCAAGTAATTGAAAAGGTGATTCAGTTCTAAGTATAGAACCTTCAGGCGCTTTCTGTGGTATACTAATCACAGCAGTGTCATGTGGTCTAAAGTATTCATCCTCTACTAACAGTGGGTGGTTTTCAACTAAATATTTATATATACTCTCATTTTTACCAACTCTTATTCTACGAACATAGTAATCGTTATGCCATGCGTGAATACCAGATGATGTTCCTAATGCCAGAGATGTTGTCCCTGCAGGCTTCACGGTTGTACATCTAGCTGATGGATTAATTCCAATCACTTTCGCGACTCTTGCGTTTTCTCTTTTTACTATTTGAGCGGCTTTCTTCATGTCGTATCCTAATACCGTCCCCGAGCCTATCCCAGTCATCGACACGCCTATTAAAGCGTCTTTCTCTGTTGTTTCTTTCCATACGTCTCTTAAATAGTGAAAGTCCGTATATCCAGCTTGTAATGTTCCTATGAACGCAGCTGCTTTCACTCTGTTGTTTAAATCTTCTTGTGATTCAATATCACTAGCATTTACTTCACATAAGTTACAAAACTGATATGGTCGTAAAGCTATTTCGCAACAAGGATTTGTGCCCCAATCTTTGTCATTGTTAAAGTATATA
>Ga0181401_1000155_pt1 | contig 27265 bp, 11 predicted proteins | sample 24SPOviralmetaG_FD_130130 | JGI IMG/M metagenome (GOLD analysis project Ga0181401, IMG submission 130130) | Marine viral communities from the oligotrophic San Pedro Time Series (SPOT) site, San Pedro Channel, CA, USA - 24 SPOT_SRF_2011-07-20 | ecosystem: Environmental > Aquatic > Marine > Strait...
GAGCATGATGTTGTTGTTATTAGTAAGACAGGAAAGATCGGCGATGTGTATAGCATACAAGGATTAAAAATTGCTTTGCCAAAAGCTGAAGCTATAGTAAAGTTTAAAAGCAACAAGTTCGAACCAAAAGAATATCCTAAGGAATTAAGTAAAATTAAAACCATATTTGATTGGAAAGAATATCCTAATGACTTCAAAGAGAGATACATAGAATATATAGAAGATGAGTTCAAAATTAGAGATGAAGGCTTATGGTATTATAACAACAATATTTCTACTTATATTACTGGCTCTCATTACATGTACTTGCAGTGGAGTAAGATTGACGTCGGGAAACCAGACTTTCGTGAGGCCAATAGATTATTCTATATATTTTGGGAAGCCTGTAAGGCCGATGTACGATGTTATGGAATGTGTTACCTTAAGAATAGACGGTCAGGGTTCTCTTTCATGGCGAGTGGTGAAACCGTTAACCTGGCAACAATATCCAGTGATGCACGCTACGGGATTTTGTCCAAGTCTGGTCCCGATGCTAAAAAGATGTTCACTGACAAAGTCGTGCCAATATCCGTCAACTACCCGTTCTTCTTTAAACCGATCCAAGACGGTATGGATAGACCTAAAACAGAGCTTGCTTTCAGAGTCCCAGCATCAAAACTTACAAGACGGAGTATCACGAGTACGGACAAACCAGAAGATCTACAAGGCTTGGACACAACCATCGACTGGAAGAACACGGGTGATAACTCCTACGATGGAGAGAAACTCAAACTCCTCGTTCATGATGAATCAGGTAAGTGGGAGAGGCCGAACAACATACTCAACAACTGGCGTGTCACCAAAACAACGTTAAGATTAGGTAGTAGAGTAATAGGTAAATGTATGATGGGATCCACGTCTAATGCTTTAGACAAAGGTGGTGAGAATTTTAAGAAACTATACAGAGATTCCAACGTAGAAAAAAGAAATAAAAACGGGCAAACAAGTTCTGGTCTTTATAGTTTATTTATTCCAATGGAGTGGAACTATGAAGGATTTATAGATGAATATGGTTACCCTGTTTTTGATACACCAGATAATGAGGTCAAAGGACCTTTTGGTGAATATATAGACATCGGTATATTAGAGCATTGGCAAAATGAAGTTGATGGTTTAAAAAATGATCCAGATGCATTAAATGAATTTTATAGACAGTTTCCTAGAACAGAGGAACACGCGTTTAGAGATGAAACTAAGAATAGTATATTTAACTTAACTAAAATATACGAACAAATAGATTATAATGAAGACATATCAGGATCTTCAGTAGTTAACACAGGTAGTTTTCAATGGGTTAACGGTATTAAAGATTCACAAGTTATATTTTATCCAGACCCAAAAGGTAGGTTCAAAATAAGTTGGATACCACCTGCTCACTTACAAAATAGAGTTGTTGAACGTAACGGTTATAAAACACCGGGCAACGAGCATATGGGTGCATTTGGATGTGATAGTTATGATATTTCGGGGACGGTCGACGGGCTAGGTTCCAAAGGAGCACTGCATGGACTCACCAAATTTTCCATGGAAGATGCTCCTCCTAATCACTTTTTCTTAGAATACATTGCTAGACCTCAGACTGCTGAGATGTTCTTTGAAGATGTTTTGATGGCATTAATATTTTATGGTATGCCAATACTAGCTGAGAATAACAAACCTAGACTTTTATATTATTTAAGACGTAGAGGTTATAGAGGTTATTCTATGAACAGACCTGATAGAAGTTGGAACAAATTATCTACTACAGAAAAAGAGATTGGTGGCATACCCAACTCTAGTGAAGACATTAGGCAAGCACATGCAGCAGCTATTGAGATGTATATACAAGAACACGTTGGTTTAAAAACTAATGGTAACTATGGTGATATATATTTTAATAGAACATTAAACGATTGGTCTAAGTTTGACATAAACAATAGAACAAAGTTTGATGCAGCAATAAGTTCAGGTCTAGCAGTTATGGCTTGCAATAGAAATTTATATGCACCTAATGTTAAAAGAGAAAAACAAAACATAAATATTAGTTTCTCAAGATATAAAAACGAAGGAAGCTCATCAACAATAATAAAGTAAAAATATGGCTGATTCAATTAGTAAAAATTTATTTCCTAGCCAAGTCGTAGGTGACTTAGAAAAAGCAAGCATAGAGTATGGTCTTAAAATAGGTAAGGCTATAGAATCTGAGTGGCTTGATACGGAATCTGGGGCTAATAGGTTTAAAAGTAACGAAACTAGTTATCATAGACTTAGGTTATATGCTAGAGGAGAACAGTCTATACAAAAATATAAAGATGAGTTATCTATAAATGGTGATTTGTCTTATCTTAATTTAGATTGGAAGCCAGTACCTATAATACCTAAATTTGTTGATATAGTTGTTAACGGTATATCTGAAAGAACATTTGATATAAAAGCTTATTCTCAAGATCCTTACGGTGTAGAGAAAAGAACTAAGTATATGGAAAATATACTTATAGACATGAGAACCAAAGAGTTAGATGCTTTTGTTCAAGAAAGTTTTGGTATAGATATATCAAATGTGAGTAAAGAAGAGTTACCTGAATCAAAAGAAGAGCTTGAGTTGCATATGCAGCTAACGTATAAGCAAGCTGTTGAAATGGCTGAAGAGCAAGCTATAAATACAATACTAAACACAAACAAGTATGATTTAACTAGAAAAAGAGTTAATTATGATTTAACTGTTTTAGGTATTGCTGCTGTTAAAAATACTTTTTCTAAATCAGAAGGAGTTAAAGTAGAATATGTAGATCCTGCTAGTTTAGTTTATTCATACACTGAATCACCTTATTTCGATGATGTATATTATGTAGGAGAAGTTAAAGTAATACCTATAAATGAATTAAAAAAAGAGTTTCCGTATTTATCTACTGAGGATTTAGAAGAAATAATGCAACAACCTCATGGAAAGAAAAATGGTTATAACAGAACTCATTTAAATGATAATTATACAGATAGAAATCAAATAGAGGTCTTGTATTTTAATTATAAGACTTATATGAATGAGGTATACAAGGTTAAAACAACAGCAACTGGAGCAAGTAAAGTTATAATTAAAGATGATACTTTTAATCCTCCAGCTGAAATACTAGACGAAAATTTTGAAAAAGTTTCTAGATCTATAGAGGTTTTATACGAAGGTGCATTAATAATAGGTACAGACAAGCTTTTAAAATGGGATATGGCTAAAAATATGATGAGGCCAAAAAGCGATAATACTAAGGTTAAAATGAATTATAGTATTGTTGCACCTAGGATGTATAATGGTAAAATAGAATCACTAGTAAGTAGAATAACTGGTTTTGCTGATATGATTCAATTAACTCATTTAAAACTACAACAGGTTTTATCTCGTATGATTCCTGATGGCGTATACTTAGATGCTGATGGTATAGCAGAAGTTGATTTAGGTAATGGTACAAACTATAATCCACAGGAAGCACTTAACATGTTTTTTCAAACCGGTAGTATTATAGGTAGATCATTAACGTCAGATGGTGATATGAACCCAGGTAAAGTACCTATTCAAGAAATAGCTAGTGGTAATGGTGGAGCTAAAATGCAGAGCTTAATACAAACATACAATTATTATTTACAAATGATAAGAGATGTAACAGGATTAAACGAATCTAGAGATGGTAGCACGCCTTCTAAAGATGCTTTAGTTGGAGTACAAAAGCTAGCGGCTGCAAACTCTAATACAGCCACAAGACATATACTTCAAAGTAGTGTATTTTTAACATCTGAACTTGCAGAGTGTGTATCTTTAAGAGTTTCTGATATTATAGAATATTCTCCTACAAAAGATGCTTTCATACAAAGTATAGGTGTTCACAATGTAGCTACATTAGAGGAAATGTCTAATTTACACATACATGATTTTGGTATATTTATAGAACTAACGCCTGACGATGAAGAAAAACAGATATTAGAAAACAATATACAAGCTGCTGTTGCTCAAAAAGGCATAGACATAGAAGATGCTATTGATCTTAGAGAAATAAAAAATATTAAGCTAGCAAATCAATTACTTAAAATAAGAAGAAAAAAGAAACAACAAAGAGATCAACAAATATCTCAACAAAATATACAAGCTCAAGCTCAAGCCAATGCTCAAGCTCAGCAAGTAGCAGCACAAGCTGAAGTACAAAAACAACAATCATTAATACAGATTAATAGTGAATTAGAAAAACTAAAGGGTCAGATAGAGCAGCAGAAAATGCAACAAGAAGTTGCCGCTAAGAAAGAATTAATGCAACTTGAGTTTCAAATGAATATGCAGCTAAAGCAAATGGAAGTTGAAGCACAAAAAGTAAAAGAAACAAGCAAGGAAGATAGAAAAGACAATAGGACTAAAATACAGGCTTCTCAACAATCCGAATTAATAAATCAAAGAGAAACAAAAGCAGGTCCAAAAAACTTTGAGTCATCAGGTAATGATGTTATGCAAGGTGGTTTTAACTTAGGATCGTTTGAGCCTAGGTAATTATTTTTAATTTTTTTATTATATTATATTATGGCTAAGAAAAAAGAACAGTTAGAAGAAGTTGTAGAAGCTACAACTAAAAACAAAGAAGAAAAAGTACAAATTAAAGAAGAAAAAGAATACAAGATTAAACCAAAGAAAAAGCCTTCTATTAAGGGACAAAAAGATGAAGTTGTTAAAATAGATCTTAGAGAAGTTAATAAATCTCAAGAAGAGGTGATTACTAAAGAAGAAGAAAAACAAGAAGAAAACGATGCCATTCAAGAGTCAAAAACAGAGAAGGTACCTGTGGGCAACGGATCCACAACTAGCGAGACAGTGGGAGAAGAAAACTCCAAAAAAGAAGTTAAACAAGAAGATAAAGAACAAGTTTCCGAGAATGAGCAAGACAGCGTTCTCGAGGAGATAACAGAAGAAGAAGTTCAAGAAAAAACAGAAGAACTTACAGACGAAGTAAAAGAAGCTGTTGAAGAACAAAAAGAAACTGGAGTTAAACTACCTGAAAATATACAAAAGGTGGTAGACTTTATGGATGAAACTGGAGGAAGTCTAGAAGATTATGTTAGACTAAATCAAGATTACAGTACTGTAGATGATAATGCTTTGTTATTAGAGTACTATAAACAAACAAAACCTCACTTATCTAATGACGAAATTAATTTTTTAATAGAGGATACGTTTTTGTATGATGAAGAATTAGATGAAGAAAGAGATATTAAAAGAAAAAAACTAGCATTTAAAGAGCAAGTTGCAAATGCTAGAGGCCACTTAGACGGGCAAAAGTCTAAATATTATGAAGAAATTAAAGCTGGTTCTAGGTTAACTAAAGAACAACAAAAAGCTATGGATTTTTTCAATCGTTACAATAAAGAGTCTGAGACTAATACTAAAATAGCTGAAAGACAAAAACTTACATTTCAAAAGAAAACAAATGATGTTTTTTCTAACGAGTTCAAAGGTTTTGAATATAACGTTGGTGATAAGAGATATAGGTTTAATGTTAAAGATGCTGATAAGGTTAAAGATACCCAAAGCGACATTAATAATTTTATTGGAAAGTTTCTAAATAAAGATAATGAAATGTCAGATGCTAAAGGTTATCATAAATCTTTGTTTACAGCAATGAATCCTGACGCTATAGCAAACCATTTCTATCAACAAGGTAAAGCAGATGCATTAAAAGATACAGTTGCTAAGTCTAAAAATATAGACATGAATCCAAGACAAGGTCTTGCTAATTCAACCCAAGATGATGGAATAAGGTTTAAAGTTTTAGGTGATAACTCTTCAAAATTAAAATTTAAAATTAAAAAATAAAACAAAACAATTATGGCAATTACAAGCGCAGCTGGACCCGACGCGGCACCGGCTAAACAAACGCTGTCAAGCAATTATATTGACTTTACAGCAACTGCAACATCAGGATGGGCACAACAGTATCTACCTGATTTAATGGAAAAAGAAGCTGAGATTTACGGAAATAGGACAATATCAGGTTTCTTATCTCAAGTTGGAGCGGAGGAAGCTTCACAGTCTGATCAAGTGGTTTGGTCTGAGCAGGGTAGATTACACCTAGCTTACAAAGCGACAAATGAAGATGTTTCTGCAAACATTTTTTCAATTACTAAGGATGCTGATGGAAATGCTACTACAACTGATCATGGTATAAGAGTAGGTGATACGATTGTTGTTTCTGAAGATACAACTAATAAAGTTATCAAGGGTTATGTGACAGCGGTAAATGCTGCAGCTGTAACAGCAGTACCTTACACTCATGCTGATTTTGGAGCAGCTGGATTTGCGGATTCAAAAGGTGCAGATGCTTACCATGTTCTAGTATATGGCTCTGAATTTGCAAAAGGCGTTGATGGAAGAAGTTCTGCTAACGCTCCTCAATTTAAAAGTCTTTCTAATAAGCATATTATCTTGAAAGATTTTTATGAAGTTTCTGGATCTGATACATCAGCTATTGGCTGGGTAGAAGTAACTGGAGAAGAAGGTCAGTCAGGATACTTGTGGTATTTGAAAGCTGAAGGTGATACTCGAGCAAGATTTGCTGATTACTTAGAGATGTCAATGATGGAGGCCGAAAAGGAACTAGCAGCTGGTGCTGATGGTCTACCTGGAGGAGCTGCTGGTGATGTACAAGCTGGAACTGAAGGATTATTTGCTGCTATTACAGCTCGTGGTCACGTAACAGATGGTCTTGATTCTGCAACTCCTGCAACTAACTTTTCTGAGTTTGATTCAATTTTAGCCACATTTGATAAAAATGGTGCTATCGAAGAGAACATGATGTTTCTAGATAGAGCAACAGCTCTTAAAATTGATGATATGCTAGGGAGTATTAATAGCGCTTACGCTGCTGGTAGTTCTTTCGGAGTATTTAGCAATAGCGAAGATATGGCGTTGAATCTTGGTTTTTCAGGTTTCCGTAGAGGATCTTATGATTTTTACAAGTCTGATTTCAAATACTTAAACGATCAAGGAACAAGAGGATTTATTAATGCTAACGCTGGTACTGCTGGTGTAAGAGGAGTAATTATTCCTGCTGGAGTTTCATCTGTATATGATGAGCAATTAGGCAAGAACTTAACTCGTCCTTTCTTGCATGTACGTTACAGGTCTTCTGAAACTGATGATCGTAAGATGAAAACTTGGGTTACTGGTTCTGTTGGAGCACAAACTTCTGGAAAAGATGTAATGGAAGTACATTACCTTTCTGAAAGATGTTTAGTTACTAAAGGAGCTAATAACTTCATGTTGATTCAAGGTTAATACATTTATTTAATAATTACCCTCGTCTAATGGATGAGGGTAATTTTTACCCTTATTATATTATATTATATCATGGCAAAAAAGCAAAACAAAGTAGATTTTGTTGAAGAAACAGTATCTACAACAATAGAAAAACCAGTTAATAAAAAGAAAAATGACTGGGTTATAAAAGATAGAATGTATGTTTTAAAAGATGGATTAACACCATTAACATACTCAGTTAAGACAAGTAATATATATTGGTTTGACGAAGAAAAAGGTTATGAAAGAGAGTTAAAATATGCAACAAATCAAAAAACGTGCTTTGTTGATGAAATGAAAGGCGATCAAATACTTGGTAGAATAATATTTGAAAATGGATCACTTTTTGTGAGAAAAGAAAAAACAGTTTTACAAAAACTTCTATCAAATTATCACCCAAAATTAGGCAGTTTATATGAAGAGCATATGCCTGCTAAAATAGCTCAAGATGAATTAGTTGATTTAGAGTCTCAAATAGATGCGTTAAACGCAGCTAAAAACCTAGACATAGATATTGCAGAAGCAGTAATGCGTGTAGAAATTGGATCTGAGGTATCTAGGATGAGTTCTAAGGAACTTAAAAGAGATTTACTACTATTTGCAAGATCAAACCCAGAATTGTTCTTAGAGTTGGTCTCTGACGATAACGTGCAGTTAAGAAACTTTGGTATTAAAGCTGTAGAAGCTAATATAGTTAAGTTATCGCAAGATCAAAGAAACTTTACTTGGGGTAGTAATGGAAGAAAGATTATGACTGTTCCTTTTGATGAACATCCATATTCTGCGTTAGCAGCTTTCTTTAAAACAGATGAGGGTATGGAAATACACTCTAATATTGAAAAACGATTAAAGGATTAAGTTTCATGTAGATGTTAAGCCATCAACTGGTGGCTTAACTACTACAAAATAAATATTATGGCAGTAAATATAGATACAGTATATCAGAGAGTATTGGCTATATCAAATAAAGAGCAAAGAGGTTATATAACACCTCTTGAATTTAATTTGATGGCTAACCAAGCTCAGTTAGATATTTTTAATCAATACTTTTATGATTTAGGTCAGTTTAAGAGACAACCTAAGTATGATTTAGAGTATTCAGATTCAGTTGCTTTAATTGAGCAAAAGATGTCTATATTTGAGTTGTTTAATCAAACTCCTTTATCAATGTCTATAAACGTTGCTAAGCTTGATAGTTCAGAAAACGGAACAGGTATTGTTGATGGTGTTGTTTCAAATTCAGCATCTGTTATTTTAGATGCTACAACTGGTAGTGTTTTATCAGGTATGACAGTCACTGGTAGTGGTGTGTCTTCAGGGGTAAAAATAAACACAGTTGCTTTAAATACTCCCACAGGTCATACAACATTAACTTTATCAAGTGCATCATCAATAGCTAATAATGAAACGTTAACATTTAAGTATGATAATGCTAAGATGTATCAATTAGGTAATGTTTATTACAATGCTTCTGGAGTAGATTATCAGATTGAAGAAATAACAAAAAAGCAATTAATACAGTATAAACTTTCACCTCTTACAGTACCTACAGCAAAAAGACCTGTATTTATAAGAAAAACAGATTCTGGTAGTAAAATAGAGATTTATCCAAGTACAATAACATCAGGTGTGAGTTATAACTATATTAAAAAACCTATAGATGTTGAGTGGGCTTATAATTCAGCGTCAGGTCTTAATAACGCTAGCGATACTATTAATTTTGAACTTCATTCATCAGAAGAAACAGCTCTTGTTATAAAAATATTAGCACTTGCAGGTATTATAATAAAAGATCCTAGTTTGTATCAGATATCATCTCAAGAAGAAATTAAAAATATTCAACAAGAAAAAGCATAATAAATGGGATTACTAGGAACAACTACTCAAGAATCATACTACAACCAAGCCCAGTCTTTTACCGGTGATGGAACAACTAAGGTTTTTGCCATAAGCATTAACAGTTTAAATCCTTTACCTTCAGTTGAGACTGATTTTGAAGTATTTATAAATGAAAAGTTGGTAAGTCCAGATAATTATACTTATTCTAGCCCAAGCATAACTTTTACAAATACAAATGTAAATACTGATATACAAGCATCAGATGGTGCTCCTTTAAATAATTATAAAGTACTAGTAAGACAAGTTGGAGATACAGAGCAATATGGTGGTTATCAGTATGTTAGCGTTGAAGACTTGATTAATAACTTTATGGTTTCTTATGTAGGCGAGGATAAGATAATAGATAGAGTTAAAAAAGCTGATATTGCTTTTCATGCACAAAGAGGTATACAAGAATTAAGTTATGACACTTTAAAATCAACTAAATCACAGGAAATAGAAATACCACCATCTCTAACGATGGTTTTACCTCAAGACTTTGTTAATTATGTTAAGTTAACATGGAAAGATAATTCAGGTATTGAGCATGTAATATATCCAACTAGAAACACTAGTAATCCACTGGCTATATTACAGGATTCTGAATATAAGTATATATATGACAATAATGGTAATTTACAAAGATCATTAAACTCTTTAACTTGGGATAATTACTCTTCAGGAGTTGATTACTCTACTGAAGAAAATGATAGACAAACGATGGACGTATCAAATGTTCATGTTTCAGGTAAGAGATTTGGTATTACACCAGAATATGCACAATCAAACGGTTCGTTTTTCATAGATAACCTTAAAGGTGTTATATATTTTAGTTCTAATATATCTAGTAAGATAGTTACTTTAAAGTACATAAGTGATGGACTAGGTACAGATTCAGAAATGGTTGTACATAAATTTGCTGAAGAAGCAATGTACAAGTATATGGCTTACGCTGTTCTAGCGAGTAAAGCTAAAACCCCAGAATACATAGTAAATAGATTTAAAAAAGAAAGATTTGCTGCAGTAAGAAAAGCAAAACTTAGATTATCTAATATAAAAGCTGAGGAGTTAACTCAAATAATGAGAAATAAATCTAAGCAAATTAAACATTAAAACATGCCGGAAATATCAAACAACTTTAGACTAGGTAAGATGGAGAAGGATCTAGACGATCGTCTGGTTCCTGATGGTAGTTATAGAGATGCTTTAAATGTAGAAATTGCTACATCTGAGGGATCTAATGTTGGTGCTTTGCAAAAAGTTTTAGGTAATACTAGAATAGGTACAATAGGTTCTATGACTAATGCGATTTGTATAGGTTCGGTTAGAGATACTGAAAATAATAAAATATATTGGTTTATAACATCAGATTCAAGAGATGTTATAGCTGAGTATGATGAAGCATCTGGTACTACAACTGCAGTATTGGTTGATAATGGTAGTAATTTAAAATTTAATGCTAGTTATCTTATAACAGGTGTTAACATATTAGATGGTGTTTTATATTTTACAGATAATTTAAATGAGCCTAAAGAAGTTAATATTTTATTTTGGAAAAATCAAACGGTTAATTTTGAAACTCAGTCAACAAATTTATCAGAAGATAAAATAACAGTAATAAAAAAATCTCCAATTAAAGCACTTGAATACAGTGTATTAAGTAATACTGTAGTTTCAGGTTATGGTACTAGTGAACTTGATTCAATACCTATAAAAGCAAAAATAAGTGGTAGTGCTGCTCTAATAATATCTACTTTAGATGTTGGAAGTATAATATCTGATATAACATTTGTTAATTTAGACGGAACTAGTATATCAAATCCAGCTACAAATTTAAAATATATATCAAAAGATATAGTAAATAATATATCTGGCTCAAAAGTCACATTAACCAATGAAAATGGAAGTAAAGCTATAATAGAAATATTAAGTAGAAATATAACTTCTAACACAGATGTTTTTACCGCAGAATTAATATACAAAGATGACGATCTTGCTTTAGTAGAAAATGTTAACCAAGTTGGTCAAATGTCTTGTACAAATGCTCAACCAATAGGAACGAATAGTCCAGCTGGTACATTAGGTAGTCAAATTTCAAACTTAGACGTTTACATAATAAAGCGAACAAATTCACTTAGAGATTTTACTATAAAAGCTAATGGTGTTTACAACATAAACTTTGAAATAGGTATAGATACTGTAAATTTAGGTGCCAACATATTTTATCAATTAGTTATATATAAAAATGACATTGAAATTTTACATACAGCAAATAACTTTAGTAACCAAACTGGAGTTAAAAATATAAGTCTTAATAACATTCAATTACTCGGCGGCGAAACTGTAGGTATTGGAATGATTTTTACATCAACAGATATCGGTGGTAGTAACTCAACGCTTGGTATTAATGATATTGTTGAAATTAGTAGTCAAAGTAATAATTCTAATAATTTTGATTACAGTATAAGTCTTTCAGATCTAACAACAATAACTAGTGAGTATACTGCAATCACAGAACAAATAATAGGTCACTTTGAAAAAAAGTTTCCAAGATTTTCTTATAGATACAAATACAATAATAATCAATATTCCACTTATGCTCCATTTTCTGAAATAGCTTTTGTACCAGGTGTTTATGAATATGACACAAAAAATGGTTTTAATTTAGCTATGAGAAATACTATTAGTAGTGTTAAAATAAAAAACTTTAGAGATAATATACCTGAAACAGTTAAGGAAATAGATATATTATACAAAGACACAGTAGATCAAAATGTTTATATAGTAGACACTGTAAAGAAAAAATCTCAATCATTTACTGGTAATGGCAGTAATAAGATATTTACAATAACAACTTCTAGTTTTTCTAATCCATTACCATTAACAAAAAATGAACTAATAGTTAAAATTAATAACGTATTAATAAGTAGAACAAGTTATAGTTATACAAGTAGTAGTGGTCAAATTGAATTTAATAATAATCTTATAAATTCAATTGTTCAACAAACTACAGGAAACAACGCGGGTGCTCCTAAGATCTCAACTACTATATTTATTGAAGGTTTTCAAGAATCTTTAGAAATTAAAGACGAAGAAATATATAAAGTAGATGATTCAGTACAATTATTAAGGCACTTTGATAATTTACCTAAAAAAGCTTTAGCACAAGAAATAATAGGTAATAGACTTGTTTATGCTAATTATACTGAAAATTATGATTATAATTTAACGCCAGTATTTAATATATCTTTAAATTCTATAAGTACAGCAAAAGTAAATGGTGCTATAAACAACACAGCTAATTTATCTGTAGATAATAATTCAGGTATTATAGCAGTTGGTGATGTTGTTACAGGTAGTGGTTTATCAAATTATATCACGGTAAATACAGTAACTAACCAAAATACATTAGTTTTATCTTCAGCTCAAACACTAACTGATGATGTGGATTTAAGTTTTAGAACTCTAAGAACAGATACTTTTAATCAAAAATTATCTTTAAAATCAAATAGAACTTATCAATTAGGTATAGTTTTTATTGACGAATATGGTAGAAAAACTCCAGTATTTACTGGATCTACTGGACAATTTTTTATTAATCAAGATAATTCTGTTAATAGAAATTTTATAAAAGTTTCAACTTCAACTACAGCACCTCCTGGAATAACTCATTTTCAGTATTATATTAAAGAACCATCACAAGAATATTATAATATTGCATTAAGTAATTTTTATGATGATGACAGAGGTTTTTTATATCTAATGTGTTCTTCTGCTGATATAAATAAAATAAAAGTTGAGGATTATATTTCATTAAAAAAGAAAAATGCTTTAAACGAGGGTTTTATAAATCCTAACAACAAGTTTAAAGTAGTTGATATAATTGGTAAAACACCAGATTTTTTAGCGAAAACATTTAATGTTGATTTTGCGTCAAATTATGTTATTTTTGGAGATAATTTTAATGCAACTGGTGTTTTAGCTAAAACAACAAAAACACCTGGTTTTACTCCAGTAAAAGGTTTTAATAAAGTTTTAATAAAAGATATTGTTGAAACCACTGGAATACCTGAAGTATATAGAACAACTCATTTAGCAACAGGTAATAAAATTAGATTTATAAGCAACGGAAGCAGGAAGAAAAGTAAAGTTTATGAAATAGGTGCTGTAGCTTTTCCAAACACTGGTACAAGTACACCTGTTTATATTGCTGACATACAATTTACGGAGTCTTTTGGTAATGATATTGAATTTTTATATGATACAAGTGCTAAAGATTCTCCTATAACTGGTGTTGGTATAGAGTTTATTTCTGAAGCTGATGATAGAGGTAACCAAGCTTATGATAATAAGTTTTTTATAAAAGTTAAAGACAATGTAGAGGTATCTGATGCACTTAAGTCTAAAATTTCTCAAAATGATTTAACAATTATTTCTAGCTCTATATTACAAAGCAAAGCTAACTCAGATTCTGCTATCAGTAATAATGTAAGTACTTCAGCAAGAAGTTATATTTTTAAAGATTTTGGAAATAATACTATAACCATAAATACTGCTAAGTCTTATGTAGACAGTGATAGTTTTTACTATGCTGACGGTTTTGGTAATAACTTAAAAGTAAATAATTACATTAGAATATCAGATAACAACTTTAATAATAAAGGTGTTAGTTTTTCTAAAGTTTTTAGAATAAAAAGTATAACAACTAGACCACCTAATTCCTCTGCAACTAGTAAGTCATGGAAATTAGTTTTAGATCAAAATTTACCAGGAGAAATTATATCGAATAGTGGTGGAGGATTAGCCACAGCTAGTTATACTAGTTTTCATAGATTTGACATAATGAATATTGATAGTGAAAACACAAGTAGTTTAACTAATCCGGCAGTAATAGAAGTTATACCAGATAATGGCTTTTTAGACTTATATTATGAAGATAAAGATATATTTCCTATTGGACAATTAAGTGATCCAAAAAGTTTAACTTATAGTAATTGTGTTAGTTTTGAAAACGGTGTTGAGTCTGATAGAATTAGAGATGACTTTAATGCTCCAATTATAAGCAAAGGTGTTATACTTTCCACTGTGTTTGAAGATGCTTATAATGAAGAAGTACAAACTAATAGATTTATATATTCTGGAATATATAATGCTAATAGTAGCGTAAATAGATTAAACCAATTTATTATAGCTGAAAAAATAACTAAAGATATTAATCCTTCGCATGGATCTATACAATTAATAAAAACTAGAGATACTGATCTAATAACTTTATGTGAAGATAAATGTTTTAGAATACAAGCTAATAAAGATGCTTTATTTACAGCAGATGGTAATACAAATGTTACTGCTAGTTCTAATGTGTTAGGTCAAGTTATACCGTACATTGGTGAATATGGTATATCAAAAAATCCAGAGTCTTTTGCGCAATATGGTTTTAGAGCTTATTTTTCTGATAAAGCAAGAGGAGTTATATTGAGGCTATCAAGAGATGGTTTAAGTGAAGTATCAGCTTTAGGTATGTCTGACTTTTTTTCAGATAAATTAGCAAACGCTAATGGTAATATTTTCGGTAGTTATGATGATAGAAAAAACTCATACAACTTAAGTTTTACTAATCAATTAAATAATGATACTGCTGAAACAATATCATTTAATGAAAGAGTTAATGGTTGGACAAGTAGAAAATCTTTTGTACCAGAAACAGCTATAAGTTTAAATAATAATTACTTTAGCTTTAAAGTTGGTGATATATACAAACACCATAGTAATACAGAGACCAACGATTTTTATACTACTACAACAGCTATTGTATCAACACATAAAGCTAACGGTGATTATGAACTTGTTATAACTAATGCCAATACTGCTATAACTACTGGTATGTATGTTTATTTTGATGGCATAGCAAATGGAGTAGACCTTAGTGGTAGTGTTGTTCAAAAAGAAAACATAACTATTGCTGACGATTCTCAGTCAGGTGATACAGTTTTTTATTTAAATGCTATAATTGATACTATAGCTGCTGGAACTAAACTTTATTTTAGTAAATTACCAATAGCAGAAAAAAAATCTAGTGTTAAGTTTTTAATTAACAAACCCTTAGGTCAAGTTAAAAGATTTAAAACATTAAATTATGAAGGAGATACTGGTTGGTTATTAAATAGTATATCAACACCAGAACATGCTGGAGAGATTAGTTCAGATGGTTTTGTAAAGAAAGAAGGTAAATACTTTGCTGCAATTAATGGTAAAACAGCTACAGCATCAACAATAAACTCTGAGAATTTGCAAGTTCAAGGTTTGGGTGTTTGTTCTGTTTCTAATAACACAATAATTTTTAATAACACATCTGGAGAAATAATAACAGTTAATAGTAGCTTGCAAGTTGGTGATAATATTTATTTTTTATCTGATAATAATGTTTCTTCTTATACTTCATCTGGTACGTGCTTAACAAAATCAGATAAAACAATAACAGTTAGTGGCACGTTACCTTCTACTGGAAATTTTGTTTTGTTTGACAAAGGAGGAACTGTTAATCAATCTGGCTTACTTGGTTTTTTTGCTGAAGTAGAAATGAAACACACAGGTGTTAATTCTGCTGAATTATTTTCTGTTGGATCTCTTATTGTTTAAATTACGCTTGTAAATAGTTTACAAATAGTGTAACTATATTATTAAATCAATTTATATGAAATTAGAAGATATTAAGAATCAAGTTGAAACACAACCACTCACTAAAGAACAATCTAAAGAACAATTTATAAAGTATACAAATGATCTAGGTATCAAACATAGTTTTGATTTTGAAGAAGCATGGGAGATAGGTGAGGAAATAAGAAAAAGAAATAAGTTTAGAGATAAGATAATTGAAGCAGAACAAAAAGGTACTACAAATGGCTTGTGGATGGATGATAAAAAACTACATAAACAAAACCCAGTTAAACATAGTTTTGCTGATGGTTGTTATATTAGAGAAATATTTAATCCAGCTAACGAGTTACTAATAACTAAAATACATAAAAAAGAACATCCATTTTTTTTAATGCGAGGAGAAATGTCAGTATTGACAGAAGATGGCGTTAAACATCTCAAAGCTCCATATCATGGCATTACAAAACCAGGAACAAAAAGAATTATATATACGCATAGTGATTGTGTATTTATAACAGTACACGCAACAAAGGAAACTGACGTTGCTAAAATAGAAGAGCAAGTTATTGCTAAAGATTTTTCAGATCCATTGATAACTCAAGAGGATATTAAATTATTAAAAAACAAAAACATATGAGTTTTATAGCTGTAGGTATAGGTTTAGGTGTTGCTGCTGGTGTTAAGACCACCGGTGGTATAATAGCTAAAAACAAAGCAAGAAAAGAGCAAAAAAGAGCAACAAATGAATACAATAAAAGAATAAGTGCTTATGAGGGCTTAGATACTTCTAACCTATATAGTGGTATGCAAAATACCATGGAAGACTTAACTATAAACAAACAACAAGCAGAGTTTGAAAAACAACAGCAGATGCAAAGTCAAGCTAATGTTTTGTCTACTCTTAGAGGAGCAGCTGGTAGCTCTGGTATTGCTGCTTTAGCTCAAGCATCACAAGGTCAAGCTAATATAGCAGCACAACGCACTTCAGCTTCTATTGGTCAACAAGAAAGACAAAATCAATTACTAGCAGCTAGACAAGGAGCAAGATTACAACAATTAGAAGCAGCAGGTGCAACTCAAGCTAGAGGTTTAGAATATAACAAAACATCTACATTACTAGGTATGTCTCAACAAAGATTAGCAGGTGCAAGAGCTGAAGAGGCTCAAGCAGCTGCACAAATAATAGGTGGAATAGCTGATATAGGTGGAGCTGTAGCGGGTATGGGTGCAGCAGGTGCTTTTAATGGTGTAGCAGGTGCTATTGATAATACAACATTATCAAATAGTATAAGTTTAACTGGTCAAAACATAAATCCTATGAATAAAATAGGTTATGGACTTTTAAGAGACACCCCTTTAAGCTTTAGTACTATCAAAATTAACAATCAAGAAAATAACTAACATGGCAGATAAAGGATTAATAGCAGGTGCAGCGCAATTAGCACAGTCAAGGTTAGTTGGTCAACAGCAAAAAATGCAAGCAATAGAAGGCTTTGGTCAAACTTTTGCTTCAGTTTATAGTATGGTACGTGAGCAGAAAGCTGCTGAACAATTAGCTGAAAGAGAGTTATACGAAGACCAAAGAACTCGTTATAAAGAAGAAATGAAAGACGTTAATGACGTTGATTATAGTTTTGAAGCTTTAAATGCAGAACAAGTAAATATGTACAGGGAGTTTGCTACAAGTAAAAAGCAGAGATACTCTGAGATATTCTATGAACTAGAAAACAAATCATTAAGTCAACAACAAAAAAATGATTTAGAGTTTGAAAAATCTGTTATACTATCTGATCTTAGAAACTCAGCTGCTAGCTTGTCTTCAGCAACAGAAAAATTAAATAAAACTAGAGATTCATATGAAGCTGGTGATATATCTGAATCTAATTTTTATACTAATCCTGGTAGTATGAGTAGCTTATATGATACTATGATGCGTACTAATTTTTCTATTGATGAAAGAGGTAATGCTGTAGTTAATACTAATTATAATTTAAAGGCTACTGAACAAGCTAGTGATTTTATTAAAATAAATGAAGATCTTAGAAAATCAGTCAGAACTTATGGTAATTCAGTAAATCCTATGTTAACTAATGAAGATAGGTTGTTAAGAAAAAATAAAATTGAAAGTTCATTAGATGATGGTGAAGTTTTATCTTTTATGTTTGATGATTTAGATATTAATAATGGAGGTTACTATAACTCTGTAATAGCTAAAGATCCAAGTAAAAAAGATGAATTTAATAAAATGAAACAAAATTTATCAGATCCAAATAAAAAAAAAGAAGCTGTAGCTTATTTTAAAAATATAGTTTCTGATGAATTAGGAAATGGACTTGAAGCTAATATACAAGCTGGATTAAAAGAGTATAATATAAAAAATCCTCCAGCAAGTGATGAAACTAGTGGTTCTGGTAAACTTAGTATAACCGAACAAAGAGAGCAAAAAGCTTTAAGCTATATAGATACTGCATACGAAAGATCAAAAGATAATCCTAAAGAATTTGCAAGAATATTAAATCAACAAATTCAAGGAACTGGTTTAAATGTTGAGTTATCAGGTAATAATTTATTAATTAAAGATAAAAATGCTGATGATGATGATGTTATGAAAAGAGGTCAAAAAATACCTTATATCGATAATATATCATTGAGACAAAATATACTAGACACAATATTATCAAAGATGAAATCTACGGAGGAATCTGATAATAAAATTATGTTTAAAGGAGAAAGATTTATTTTTCCTGCGGATAATAAAATACAAGAAGTTGATGGGTGAGACAAGATATGTAGGTGGAATTTGTAACCAAGTTCTAGGAAAAGAATAATCAAAACAACACATGAATAAATTCTATTTAAACGGTTCTGAAATATCTTTTGAGCAAATAAAAACTAACGCTGAGTCTGAAGGGCTGAGTGTTGAGGATTATATGAAGTCAAGTAAGATAACTTCAGAGGCTATGAAGCCTAATGAAGAACAAGGTGTTGTAGAACAACCTAAAGTTAAAAAAGTTGATGCTTTTGATTCTTCAAAGTATCATATTACAGCTGAAGATATTGCTCAAGAGGAAGGTAAAGTAGCCACATCTTTAACTGAAAAATTGTCTAGAGTAGGATTAAAAATTAAAGAAGATTTTACAACTCCATTTAATGAATTTGGTACTAGTCTAGATGCTATTACTTTGTCTAAAATTAATGAATCAAATGAAAAAGTTAACTACAATACAGCATCAATAAGTGATCAAGTAAAAGAATATAAAGAAAACAATGTAACAATACCTGTTAACAACAGTGATTCTATAGAGGAAAGAGTTAAAAAAGTAAACGACTTCATAGACGCTAATGCTGATTCTAGTTTTTTTGAAAAAGCTAAAGAGAATAATCCACAAGCAGTTGATGATATTGTTAACGATTTTAGTAAGCACATACCCACGCTGAAAGCAGCTAAGCAAGGATTAATAAATGAAAGATTAGATTTTCTAGAAGAAATAAATAATCAAGAAACATATTATAACAGTGCTACCGGAAGTGGTGATGCTAGATTTGGTGGTGGCTTTACTTTTAAGGGAACTCCTGAACAAAAAGAATTATATAAAAAATACAAAGAAGGTAAACCATTACCAGAGTTTACTGAAGAAGAAATATTAGAAAATAAAAATAAAATAATAAATTCAAATGCTGATAAATGGATGTCAGAATATATTTCTGATCTTCCTGAAGATAAAAAAATAGAAGTATTATCAATACTTTATGACACTAAGGAAAGTTATTTAAAAGATAGTGAAAAGTTAAATAAGTTAAAGGATAATGCTAATAAAAGATATGAGTACATTGACGACTTAGATGCAGAACTAGAAGCTAGTTATCCTGGACTTAGTGAAGGTAAAAAAGATTTCAATCCTTCTGAAATATTCGACATAGAAAATAAACTTAAAATTAGAAACAAGGAAGTATCAGCTTATTTAACTCAACAGCAGAAAATAGATGAAATAGGTATTGCTATAGGTGCTGAAAAAAATGAATTTTATCTACCTTTAGCTATAAGAAATTTTGAGAAAAACTACAGTAGAATAGAACAAACTCAATCTAGCTTTAAAGCTATGGGTGCAAAAGCCTTATACGGTATAGCTGATATTGCTAGACTTGGTGGTTTTGGATCTGGCATAGTAATGCCTAGGTCCGTTTTAAAACCTTTAGCACAACTAAACGATGATTTAGGAGAGGAGCTAGAAGGGTATCAATATACAATACCTGTTGATCAAATATCAAGTGCAAAGGATTTATCTAGATGGCTTATGAGTTCTGCTATAAATACAGGCACTTCTTTGTCTATGGCCGCAGCAGGTGGGCCAGCGGCTTTACCATTATTTTTTACAATAGGTTTTGGTGAAGTAGGATCTAGTTATCATATAGAAAGAGATAAAGCTGAAGCTAGATTATATGAATATGAAGATATTTTAAAGTCAGGAGGAACTTTAGATGAGCAACAACTTGAGCAATTTAATGAAGATAATAGAATACTAGGCTTATCAGAGCTTCAAGTTGTAACATCATCAGCAGTAGCTGGAGCAATAGAAGTTGGAACTGAGCAATTAACAACAATTAAGCTTTTAAGTGGTATTAAAACAGGTATAACACAAGTTGCTAAGAAAGATTTAAAACTAGCTGGTAGAGAGATTTTTAAAGGTGTAACGCTAGAACCTGGTGGTGAAGTTGTAGTAGAGTTAGTAAATAACTGGACAGATATAAACATACTAGGTGAAGATAAGAGTTATTTTGAAGGTGTAAAAGAAACATTTTTTCAGTCATTACTTCCAGGAGGAGGATTTGCAATTAAGAATGCAGCTCCATTTGTTAATAATGTTATTGTAAACAACTTTTCAGATAGAAAGCAAGCTAAAAGATTAATTGAGATAGAAAATAAAATAAAAGAATTAAATCCTGAAAACAAACAAAGATCAAGATTATCTCCAGGAGTTAGAGCTTTAGTTGATGATTTGCTGCAGGAGAATAAAGGAATAAGAAACGATATATATGCTAAGCTTAGAAATAATGAATTAACTTCTAAGGACATTGCTGATTTAGGTAGGGCTGATATTAAAATGCGTAAAATACAAAGAGAGGTTACTGCAGCGGCTAATGATCCATCTCTTACTTTATCAGAAAAGAAACAAATAAAAGATGAAAACAAAAAAGAGTTTGATAAACAAAGTGGTATTAGAGAGAAAATATTGATAAATGATCCTCTTGCTGCTACAGAAAAAAATAAAATTCAACAAGAAACTATAGATCAATTTAATTTTATTAATAAACAGTTAAGTGGTAATGCAATTAATAGATTAAATGTAGAATATAATTTATTAGGAGGATTAAAGAAACAACAAATTAATCAAGATATTATTGATAATTTTATTGGTGATGATAAGCTCACATATGAAGAAGCTAATGATGAACAAAAAGAAGTAATATTAGGTCAAGCATACATAAAAAACAAATTAACAGAAGAATTTGAGTTAAATTCACAAAATGCAGAAAAAATATTAGATGTTCTAAATAAAGAATTAGGTACAGACGTTAAAGTTTATTATATAAAAAGCGAAAGAGAATATATAAAAGAAGCATTAGAAGAGGGCGGCATAGAAAATGTAATAAAAATAGCTTCTAATAATCTTAAAAGTGATTTATCTCAAGATCTTGTTGATGAAAATGGTAATCAAATTAGGTTTGAAAATCAATCAGATGAACAAAAAGCACAAACAGAAGCAAGTCTTCAATCATATAAAACATCATTTGGTTTTTTTGAAGCTGAAAAAGGTAATGTTTTTATACATAAAGATAAATCTATTGAAGGTGGTGAAGTCGGTATTGTCTTACATGAAATACTTCATGCTTACTTTAATAAAAAGCAAGAACAATTAAGTGAAAGTTTAAGTGAAACAACTACATTAAAAGAATCTTTTGATGAAACAGAAGGTAGAAATTTATTAGCATATTTAAAAAAAGAACAACCAGATTTATATGCTCAAGTAACTAGACAGCTTGAAATGGTAACAGAAGCTAGAGATAGAAATTATACTGATGAAAAAAAACGACCCTTGTATTCTTTAGATAAAGAAGTTATGAGTGTATTATCAGACGTTATATTAGGTGCTAAAAGAAATGTACCAAAATCAACACGTAAAAGTATAACTGATTTAGTTAATAATTTAATGCCTAAAAAATTTAGAGATACTAAGTTTGGTAATTTCTTTAAACCAACTGACAGTGAAGCTTTATTTGATTTTGTAATAGATTTTAATAACAGAGTTAGTTCTGATAATAATTTTTATAATCAAGTATCTGCTAAAAATACTTTTGATAAAGCAGAAAAAGTAAAAAAAGATATTACAAATAAAAAAATAAATGAGAATCTTCAATCAACTAACAAGATAATAAGTGAATTATCAAAACAAACAACAGACAACTTAAATAAATTTTACGAGGATGGTGCAGGTAGTAGTGATATAATTTTTGATGTAGCTAATGAGTTAATAACTACTAAAGTAATAGATAAACAAGGTAATGTAAAAATAGTACCTGGTGATGGTTTAATAGGTAAGTTAGTTGATAGAAGAACTGGTGTACCTCTATTTAAAGACAACAGAGAACAAATAATTTTTGAAGCTGCTTATGGTGGAAATGTTAGAGGTGAAGGTAAAAACAAAGAAGGTAGAAATGCTAACACTGGTATACCTGATTTAATAAAAACTTATGATCCAAACAATGAAGCTGGAATGTCATTTGCGGCTTATGTATATAAGCTTTTACCTCTTAGAGTAAATGGCATAGCAAATCATTACTTAAAAGCAGGAAGTGATGCTTATTCATTAAGTTTATCTGAGGAAGGAAATGAGTTTCTAGCTGGTTCATCAGAGGCTCTAATGACTACTCAAGATGATATATCACAATCTAGTGAGGACGTTGTTAACGAGCAAGAAAGAGTTGAAAGATTGTTAGATCCTAGAGATTTAATAGCAGATGAAGAATTAAAAAATAAAGCTACAAATGTTATTTTAGATAACTTTGAAGATATAGCAGATGATCCTTTATCATTTAAATCATTACCTGATCTATCTACAGAAACAACTGCTGAAATATTTCAAATACCATCTAAAAAATTAATTCCTAAAAATAATTTTACTCAAGGTGAACTCAAAAATACAATGAGAAATCTTGATGATATGTTTGATGACTTTATTAAAATATTCCCTAAAGGTGCTGTTGTTGATAAAGCAGTAACTCAAGATTTATATGGAACTTCTACTGGTTTACCTACCAATGTATTAACATCTTTTTATAGAAAAGGTGATAGAATAGATACAGCATCTGGTTTACCTATATATGACTTAACTGCAGTTACTAAGGAACAGTTTAGACAAGAGCTTGGTATACTTCCTGATGGAACTATACCCGATAAAGTATTTGTACAATCACCACAAGCTCAAGTAGCTAAGGGTTTAGCTATAATGTTTGGTAAACTAATTACTAATACTACGGTAAGACAACACTTAAAAACCTTAAGCGGTAAAGAGCAATTAACAGCAGATATTGCAGCTGGTAAAAGTGAGAACATGTTATCAATAGTAACGAATAACACTAAAAAATATTTTGATAAAACTCATATTCCGGTTGATTATATATCATATGTAGGTTCTGTAGTAAATACTATAAGTTCTTATATGATACCTAATGAAAAAATTAATAAATATACTACTAATGTAAATGCTGGTAATTTTGAGGATAGATTTAAAGCAGCAAAAAAACTATACTTAAATTATGTTAATGAAAATATTAAATTTGAAAATAAAGGAAAAAATACACTAGAAAAATTAAGACTGTTAAATAACGATGATTTAGATATAATAATTAGCAAATTACAAAAAACAAAAATTAAAAAATTAGTTAAAAAGAATTATGTAAAAAGAGGTACTAGTTATAAAGCATTAGCATGGGAAGACATTTTATCTACGGCAGTTTTTGAACAAAAAAATTCTAAGTTTGTAATATTAGAAGAAGGAACAACTGGTTATGACTCTACTTCACCAGATTTACAAGTTAAAGTAACATTACCCGTTCCTGATAAAGATGGTAAAACTAAAGAAAAAGAATTTATAATTTTCTTTGAAGCTAAACTAACAACAGGTGCTAGACTTGGTAGTCTTGGTTCTACTACAGTTAAATTATTAGACGAACAATTAGAATATTCATCTTTAAGTGGCGGTGAAAACAAAAGCATAGAACAAAGTATTAAAGAAAGTAAAAAAGACATAAATGATGCATATATTAAATTAATAAAATTTATTAGTGAAAGGCATGAAGGATTTAATACTATAGGTTCTATAGGTAAAAAAGGTGAACCTAATTCGAATAAACTAAATGAAGAAACATATGAATTAGCTAAAGATGAAGGTTTAGTAAAAGAAACAGATTTTACTTTTTATACAGAAATAGATCAAATGTCTGATAAGTACAATGATAAGAATAATTATTTTATAGAAATAAAAGATAAAGGTTTATACTTTATTGGCAAAAACAAAGCAGACAACATTTTTAATTTACCTGAATTAAAGAAAAAAAATGGTCAATATGTTAAAATTGGTGTTAGAACTAATATATCAAAAGGTGATACTGATACAAATGGCTTTTTTAATCTAAGAATAAGATCTCAGTTTGTGCTGGGTAAAGGTCAAAGATTAAAAAAATCAGACTACACATTAAACGATATAGCAGGTTTAATGGAAAAAATGTCAAATAATTTAATAGAAAATAATGAAGGCAGACCTATTCAACCTCCTGAAAATTTAGAATCTTTAGACACTAGATTTAATGGCATAATAGAAGAAACAAAAGGTGGTAAAACCGTATTAGCAGCGGCTGATAAAGTTATACCAGAAGTTATAGCTAGACAAAAAGGTGCTAGCATTGGTAAATATAAACTTTACGTTCCACCATCTGCAGAAGATTTTATGGGTCTAATGTATTCTTTTATGGGTAAGGGTGCTCAAGGAGATTTACATAAGCAATTTTTTGAAGAAACATTAAACAAACCTTACAAAAGAGGTATAGCACAGTTAGAATCTGCTAAGCAGAAAATGGAAAACGATTACAAGGATCTTAGAAAAAAACATCCTAAAGTAGTTAAAAAGCTAAATAAAAAAATGCCTGGTACTGATTTCACATATGATCAAGCTATAAGAATATTTCTTTGGAAAAGTGGTGGTTTTGATATGGCAGAAACTGGTTTAGAACCAGAAACAGCGGAAGGTAGAAAATTGATAAATGATGCTTTTTTTGCTGTAGCTAAAGATCGTGAATTACAACAATTTGCGAGAGGTGTTGGACTTATATCTGGTCAAGAAAAAGGTTGGATTGATCCTAGTAGAGACTGGGTCATTGATAATATAGCTAGTGATTTAAATAGTATTTCTGATAAAATAGGTAGAAAACAATTTTTACAAGAATTTACAGACAATTATAAAGAAATATTTAACAAGCAAAACTTAAATAAGATAGAAGCTATATATGGTAGCAGGTTTAGGAACTCTTTAGAAGATATACTTTTTAGAATGGAAAAAGGTACTAATAGAAATTTTGGATCAGAAGATGCTAGAGCTAACGCTTTTGCTGATTTTCTAAATGGTTCTGTTGGATCTATAATGTTCTTTAATATGAGATCAGCAGCACTTCAAACTCTATCAGCTGCTAACTATGTTAATTGGAGTGATAACAATATATATGCGGCTGGCAAAGCATTTGCTAATGTACCACAGTATTATGCTGACGTTGTTACATTATTTAACTCTGAAAAATTAAAACAAAGAAGAAAAGGTTTTAAAATGGACGTTAATCAAGCTGAGCTAGTTAGATCAATAGAAGGCCAAAAAGATGGCTTTAAAGCAGCATTAAGGTATTTACTTAAACTTGGTTTTACACCAACTCAAGCTGTTGATAGTTTAGCTATAGCAACCGGTGGTGCTACTTTTTATAGAAATAGAATAAACACATATATAAAAGATAATGGTTTAACAAAAGAGGAAGCTGAAGCAAAAGCTTTTGAAGACTTTTCAGAAATTACTGATCAAAGTCAGCAGTCATCAGATCCAGCTATGGTATCCGAGCAACAAGCTAATAAATTTAGTAGATGGGTATTATCCTTTCAAAATACATCTATGCAGTACAACAGACTTATAAAGAAGGCTGCATTAGATATAGCAAATAATAGAGGTAATACTAAAGAAAATGTATCAAAAATACTTTATTATTCATTTGTTCAAAACTTTACTTTTAACGCTTTATCTAGTGCACTATTTGCAGTAGCACTTGGTAGTAGTGATGATGATGAAAAAGATAAACAAAAAATATTAAGAACTGCTAACGGTATGGCTGATACTATATTGAAAGGTGCTGGATATCATGGAGCTATAATTGCAATGTTAAAAAATACTGCTTTTGAAATACATAAACAAGAAAGTAAGAGCTGGGGCAAAGACTATACCTATGTTCTTTTATCAATGCTAAATGTTGCACCAGCTGTAGGTTCTAAGTTTTCAAAAGGATATAAGGTACAAAAAACATATGAGTTTCAAAAGGATCTTATAAAAGAAAGAGGTTTTTATCCTGGTACATTAAATCCAAAAAAGTTTGGCAAAAAAGAGAGTATTGGTTTGAGAGGATCAAAAAATATTATTGATAACCCTGCTTATATGATGGCTGGTTATGCTCTTTCTGTTGTAAATGTACCTTTAGATAGGGTTATAAAAAAAGTAAGTAATGCTAGTTATGCTTTAGATAATACAACTAAAGGTTGGCAAAAAACAGCCTTAATGTTTGGTTTTAGTACTTGGGATCTTGACTTAAAAAACTCAGATGGTCTTTTAATAAAAGAAAGAGCGCAAGATCAAAGAAAACAACAAGGTTTAGATAAAAGAAAAAAGACAAGTTTAATAAAAAAATTAAATAAAAAAGTTTGGTTCAATGAAATGACAAAGTCAGAACAAGACAAATACATAAATGATATATTAAAACAAAAGTAATTTTTAATATAAACAAGTAATAATAAGAATATACAAAAAGTTAAAAATATGGCAAAAGAATTAGGAGGGAGTACAAATATGGGAGTTGATGTAGATGGAGATGGTAAGCCTGATTTTCACTTAACACTGAAATCAATAGGTTTAATCATAGCTGCAGTATTTACATTGGGTAGCATGTATGTAAAGTTACAGATGGATATTGAAGATGCTAAATCAATGCCACCAGCAGCCATAGATAGAACAGAGTATGATTTAAATCATGCTTGGATGTTAGATCATGTTAAAGACTTAGAACAAGATGTTAAGGATCTTAGGA
>Ga0181401_1000156_pt1 | contig 27109 bp, 36 predicted proteins | sample 24SPOviralmetaG_FD_130130 | JGI IMG/M metagenome (GOLD analysis project Ga0181401, IMG submission 130130) | Marine viral communities from the oligotrophic San Pedro Time Series (SPOT) site, San Pedro Channel, CA, USA - 24 SPOT_SRF_2011-07-20 | ecosystem: Environmental > Aquatic > Marine > Strait...
ATTTGAAGAAGCACTCAAACACTTTGGTACAAGAGTTGAATATACTATTGCCATGGAAATGTCAAGACGTATCACTCCTGAAGATGCTTATCAAATGATCAAGGATGAACTCAAAGAAGTAAAGAAGTGTAGAAAACTCTTCAAAAAGGAAACCTCATAACTTTTATAAATAAACGACGTAACGACATACTCGTTACAAACCGAAACACTTGCCAAACCTGGCAAAACGTGTTATACTTAATCCAACGAGAGACACGTCGATCTCTCTTCCATCCGTGGGTTAAACTCCACGAGTCATACTTAAAGGTAAATTTTCAATGATCAAATCTGTATTCGCAGCAACCGCTGCTCTGTCCGTATCTGCTGGTGCCGCTTTTGCTGGTCCCTACGTTAACGTCGAAGCAAACTCAGGATTCACAGGATCCAGCTACAACGGAACCGCAACGGACCTTCATCTGGGTTACGAAGGCGCACTCGGTGAGAGTGGTTCGTACTATGTCCAGGGCGGCGCTACTGTTGTCTCCCCCGATGGCGGTGAGAGCGACACCGTTCCTTCTGGCAAGGCAGGCGTAGGTCTGAGTCTGACCGAGGCACTTGGTGCATACGGCGAAGTCTCATTCGTTGGCAGTGGCGATGACAACATCGATCGCGGTTATGGAACCAAGTTGGGTCTGAAGTATTCCTTCTGATCTACTAAATAATGTGGAGACCTTTCGTGCGGTCTCTACAAAAGTCGGAACAACCCATGGGACTCTTAGGAGTCCCTTTTTTATTCTAATAACGAGGTATTGTGAAATTCACAGTCTATAGTCGTCCTGGATGTCCCTACTGCACAAAAATAAAATCTATCTTGAGTGCTAAAGGATTTGAATATAAGGAAGCAGTGCTTGGGAATCATTTTAACCGAGATCAATTCTATGCTGAGTTTGGAAAAGGTTCTACATTTCCTCAAGTCCTGATGGACGGCAAAAAACTTGGTGGGTGTACAGAATCCGTACAATATCTGAGAGAAAACAAACTAATTTGAGCACTAAATATCTAAGAGTTCTTAACATAGGAGGTTGGGTTCCAGATTATTTAAAACCTTATACGGGGGAACCATGTTAGTAGCACTAGTAGTCTTGGTTGTTATCGGAGCGTTTATCCTAGGAATATCTGTTTCTTGGTTGGCGAAAGGATACGTCGAAGACTTTATTGAAAACGCAGCATATGCTAAATCTGTTACACATCCAGAAATGTTTGATGCAGATGGTAATATGATACAAGATGAACTTATTTACCTCAGGACAGAAAATCCTTTTTGGACTTTTGAAACTGAGGATGACGACGACTGATTAAAGGAGTTAATTATGCCTACACGATCTATTGACAACAGCAACTCTAGGTTGCTTATTAGTGAGATTTTGAGAAAAGTCTCCAACGCGAAAACGAAGCAAGAAAAAGTTTCTCTACTTCGCAAACACAATACTAATGCACTTCGCCAGTTGATGATTATCAATTTCGATGATAGTGTAGTCTGTGAATTGCCCGAAGGAGATGTTCCATACACTCCTAATGACGCACCACCAGGTACAGACCATACTCGACTTGAGTCTGAGTATCGTGGTCTGTATCGTTTTTTCAAAGGAGGTGCTAAACTGCCAGGACTAAAAAGAGAATCAATGTTTGTTCAACTTTTGGAAGGTCTGTCTGAAGAAGAAGCAGAACTTCTAGTACTAATCAAAGATGGTAGAATGAACGACAAGTATAAGCGTATCACCAAGGCAGTAGTATCAGAAGCATTCCCATCTATTGAATGGGGAGGACGATCTTAATGAAAATGATCCTACAGGATTGTGATCCATCTGCTTCTGCAGATAAGTCATTACCCTACACCACTTACTTAGTTGAATATCTACAAGATGGTATTACTAAGTTTGACATAGTATCATCATCAAAAAAAGTAGATATCTTTGATCATTATTACGATAACTATCGTGGTGATTTCATAAACATGACACAAACTGAAGGTAGAATTAATCCTAGATTATGGGTAGATCCAAACTCAAAAGAGAAAAAAACAAAATGACTATCTACTTCGATAAACGTGCGACCGAGGAAACTAGGGATACCGAAGCAGAAGAAAGTCAACTAGAGCAGCAGAAAAAAGAGGAAGCAATAGCAGCAGTGACTGGATTGGTCTGGACTCTTGCTAAACCTCTGTTGCTTATGGTATTATGGAATCTATTAATGCCAGGTCTATTTGGTCTTGCTACAATAGGTTACCTTAAGGCATTTGGTCTCTGGTTCCTCGCTCGTATTATTTTTGATAAAGAATGACTAAAGTATGTTTAATCTCTGTTACTCCTGATGCAGAGAAAACAATTGGATACATTGCTCGTGTAAGTAATCCAGCAAATCAGGAGAATCCTAAAATTTCTGGACTGCTAAAGTATTGTATCAAGCATGGTCATTGGTCTGTATTTGAGCAGGCATCAATGACTCTGGAGATTCACACGACAAGGGCAATCGCAGCTCAAGTGTTGCGTCATAGAAGTTTTACATTTCAAGAGTTTTCACAACGCTATGCTGATTCCTCCTTACTCTCATCGTCGATCCCCCTACCAGAACTACGCAGACAAGACACCAAGAATCGTCAGAATAGTATTGATGATATTGACCCGTTTCAGAAGCAGAAGTTTGAAATGTTGATGCAACAACATTTTATACAATCAATGGATCTCTATCAGAGAATGCTTGATGAGGGTATTGCAAAGGAATGTGCAAGAAATGTGCTTCCTTTATGCGTACCAACCAAAATGTACATGAGTGGCAATCTCAGAAATTGGATCCATTATATCCAACTGAGATCTGCTAATGGCACCCAGAAGGAGCACCAAGACATTGCACTGCTCGTCAAGCAGCATTTCATCTGTCAGTTCCCAGTCATCTCACAGGCGCTTGAGTGGTGCTCTGAGGGAGACTGCGGATGCTCTGAGCATCTTGACGAGTGTGACTGCATCCAATCAGCATTGAGGATCGACTAATGGAATTAATTGACAACTATCTTTCCAAACCTTTGTTTGATGAATTGAAACTTTCATTCTCTAGTGCTCAATGCCAATGGTATTGGGACGAAGAGTCTGGAACCTATACTCATCGGATTTATTTTGATAATAGTCCGACTAGTGATATGTTTCAAACCCTAGATCAGATTTTCAAACGACGTTTGAATGCCAAATCGTGGGTTCATATGAAAATTCAAGCATATAATGCAGGGCAGATTCCTCCTTCAATGGAACTAGATGGTAAGTATACTTGCTTCTTTTACTTCGATACTAACGATGGAGTGACTAGTGTTACTACAGAAGAAGGTCATGAGAGTATTGATATGGTAGAAAATAGAGTAGTTGAAGTCGAAACTGATGAATATACTCACACTACATATGATAGTGGTCCTTCTAGAACCCTACTTTTAACTCTAAGTTACTTTTAATTATGCCGTTATACAATGTACTAAATAAGGTCACTGGCGAAAAACAAGAGTTTCGCTGCACCGTTGCTGAGTATCAGCAATGGCGTGAAGATAACCCTGATTGGGATAAGGATTGGCACGCTGGTGTTGCAGGTACAACATACGGCAACCCCAAACAATCTGATGGATTTAAGGAAGTAATGTCCAAAGTCCAAGCAGCACATCCCCGCTCAAACCTAAGTCGCTTTACTTGATATGCCAAGAGCACGTAAAAGGAATACTACTAGTAATCCTGTTTCTAACATGACCGCAAAACAGATTAGAAGAAAGAAACCGATTGATAAGTCTTACATGGTAGACATCAATCCTCTTACTCCAAATCAAGAGACTGTGTTTGAGCAGTATGCTGAAGGACAGAACATTCTTTTGCATGGTGCTGCTGGTACAGGTAAAACATTTATTACTTTGTATCTTGCTTTGAAAGAGGTACTTGACGAATACACACCTTATGATAAGATATACATTGTAAGGTCTCTTGTGCCTACTCGTGAGATTGGTTTCCTTCCTGGAGATCATGAAGATAAGTCGGCACTTTATCAAATTCCATACAAGAACATGGTAAGGTACATGTTCAGTATGCCTGACGACAATTCGTTTGAGATGCTCTATGATAATCTAAGAGCCCAAGAAACTATTTCTTTCTGGTCTACTTCTTTTATCCGTGGAGTTACTCTTGACAATGCTATTGTTATTGTCGATGAATTCTCAAACTTGAACTTCCATGAACTAGATTCTATGGTCACTCGCATCGGTGAGGACTCTAAGATTATGTTCTGTGGTGACATTACTCAATCTGATTTAGTTAAGAGTAATGAAAAGAACGGAGTGTCTGATTTCATTCGTATTCTTCAAGCGATGCGTGAGTTTACTTGCGTTGAGTTTGGTATCGATGATATCGTTCGTTCTGGTTTAGTTAAATCATACCTTCTTACTAAGTACAATCTGGGTTTTTAATGTTTAATTTTATTGATGTCAACCTTAGCAATCATGTTGAGGTTGAACCTGTGAATCATAATGGAACCAGGTTTTACCCCATTCCTGGTGCGGATAAATACTATCCGAGTGTAACCTCTGTCACATCGTTTAAGAACGCTCACGTCTTTACAAAATGGCGTAAGAGAATTGGTGAAAATGAGGCGAATCGAATTACTGCTAGAGCAACACAAAGAGGTACTGCATTCCATGCATTATCTGAAGATTATTTCAAAGGTCAACTAGATATCGATAGGTACTTGGAAAATAACCCATTATCTGTTAGAATGTTTCAGTCGGCAAAGTCTACCCTAAACAGAATCAATAACATTCATTGTTTAGAGACTTTCTTATACTCTCACTATCTTGGTCTTGCTGGTCGTGTTGATTGCATTGCTGAGTTTGATGGCGAGTTGGCAGTAATCGATTTTAAAACTTCAACTAAAGAAAAAAAAGAGGAATACATCGAGAACTATTTTGTTCAAGAGACTGCATACGCAGCAATGTTCCTCGAACGCTCAGGTTTAGAGGTAAAGAAAATTGTCACACTTATCGCCACTGAAGAGGGATCTGTTCAAATATTTCAGAAGTACAATCTTGATGACTATCTACAACTACTTAAGTCCTATATTGAGGAATTCGTCTCCTATCATGACCAACAAAAGCGATGATAAGGCAGGGGAAAATTTTCTCACACCAATAAAATTCTCTCAGGAGATTGAACGATTGGTAAAGAGGAGCAATGGTTTGATCACATACATCGAAGCAGTAGTAACTTATTGCCAAGAGAATGAGGTTGAATTAGAAACTGTTCCTAAACTAATTTCCAAACCACTCAAAGAACGCTTGCGTCATGAGGCAGAGCGTCTAAATTACATGAAGAAAAGATCTAAAGGAGTTCTACCGCTGTGACAGGATTTGAAGTGTACCAGATGTATCTTGCACTAAAACAACACTTCACTAGAGATTCCTACGATTACGTAAAATACAGAGGCAAAGTATCTGCCTCTGAAAAATCATTTGAAGAGAGACTAGATCGTTATTTCTTCAAGAAATTAGCGACAAAGTATGACAGGACTAAAATCCTAGATTACTTTGTCGCTAATTTTATTTCCAATCCTAAAGGATATATCAAATCCTTTTCCGATAAAATTTACGAATCTTGGAAAGCAAAACGAGAGTCGTTCTCTTATAAATTTAGAGAGGATGTTAATTTACTCCTTAATAATTACGAATCTCCCTACCAAGATAAATTTGACAAACTATTTGAAGTAAGATCTGGAGAGCATCCCATACTCTTAAAACATTATTTTTCAGGAGAGATTCACCTAGAAACCCTTGTTGTATTTGAAATTTGTTTAGGATTTATTGATCGATTTGATAAAGTATTGACAGATCCCATTTGGAAAGATACTAAACGACAAGTTATAAAGTACAAACCTTTTGTGAAAGCTGATTGCACAAGATACAGGGCAGAAATATTAACAGTAATACGGACGAAACTATGAGTAACTTTTTTAAGTCAGAACAAGTACAGGCAAACCTACAGGACATTTTTGAGACTTATCAAGAACTTGCATCGATGACCTCCCAACTAGGTAGAATGAATATGGATGAAAAGTTGGAACATATTGAGGATTGTAAGGTTCTTATCGACAAACAGAAGACTTTTTATGGTAGACTATGCCTTGCTGCATCACAAGACGCTGAAGCAGCAGATATGAAGACAAGGATTAATGCCTTGTCGCAGGCGTTTGGGTATCGCGACCTTGCTGAGTGCATGGATGCCATGGTGGATACACTTGAAGAAGCGGCACAACGCGAGGTTGACGGCGACTAAATAGTATGCTACGATAACCTAGTAGCAAACACACACTCAATACGGAGAATACAAACATGTCTTTTGCCTCTCTTAAGAAGGCGTCCTCTGGTGGCGACACATTCGCAAAACTCACCCGAGAGATTGACAAACTGAATCAGCCTGCTGCTGGTTCTTCTGCCGACGAACGTTTCTGGAAACCTGAACTTGATAAGTCTGGTAACGGATATGCCGTCATTCGATTCCTACCTGCTCCTGATGGCGAAGAGATGCCATGGGCAAAGATCTGGTCCCACGCATTCAAGGGTCCAGCAGGGCAGTGGTACATCGAGAACTCTCTCACCACATTGGGCAAAGATGATCCCGTGGGTGAACTCAATCGCTCTCTATGGAACAGCGGTAACGATAGCGATAAGGAGATCGCTCGTGCTCAGAAGCGTAAACTCTCCTACTATAGCAACATCTACGTGGTCAGCGATCCTGCTCACCCCGAGAATGAAGGTCGTGTCTTCCTTTACAAGTTTGGTAAGAAGATCTTTGACAAACTGACTGAAGCAATGCAACCTGCATTTGCTGACGAATCACCTATCGATCCTTTCAACTTCTGGAAAGGTGCTGACTTCAAACTGAAGATTCGTAAGGTTGAAGGTTACTGGAACTACGACAAGTCCGAGTTTGCTGCACCTGGCACTCTTGGTAACTTTGAGGATGATAAACTGGAAAGCATCTGGAATAAAGGATACTCTCTTGCAGAGTTTGAAGATGCTAAGAACTTCAAGTCATACGAGCAACTTTCAGCACGTATGAATCTGGTCCTTGGTAAGTCATCGACTGCATCTGCTCCTGCTATCCGTGAGGATGAAGAGGAAGTCTTTGCTGCTCCCGTTGGTGGTTTCAATGATGCTGATATCACAGGTTTTCGTGAGAGTGCAGTCGCTGCTTCTCCTGTAGAAGATGATGAAGACACTCTGTCCTACTTTGCAAAACTCGCTGAATAAGACTGATGAAAATCGCACTTGCCACTCTGATGTTACTCTCTGCTCTGCCTGCTAATGCAGGTAACATTGGGGAACATAGTAATCGTAGAGCATATCAATCTCAAAGAGGATATGCTTCGGAAAACAAATGCTATCGTAAAGAATATCGCGAAGAGTATATCCCTGGCACATCTAACTCTCCTGGATATGTTTCATCATATAGAGAGCGAGTAGAAGTTCCTTGTAACTATACTCATTCGCGACGACGAACCTATAACAAACCTAATGTTGATGACAACTCTTGCATCGAAGGTTCGATCTTAGGTGGCATTGCTGGAGGTGGTGCAGGTGCTGCATTATCACGAGGTGATGGTCGTTTCTGGGCAATCCCTCTCGGCATTGTCGGTGGTGCGATGGCAGGATGCCAAATTGATGGAGGTTAAAACGAAATCCATCTTTTAATTCCCTGAAACGGCGGAAAAAATCTCCGCCAATTTTTAAGTCTCTAGGGTTTTCTGAATTGTTGCTCTAAGAGAATCCTAAGTAGATTCTCTTTTAGTGATATTAATGCTTGTTGCTCGAAGGAATCACCACCAGGCCATTTATCTAAATGAACACAGACGGATTTGTACATTAGTACGAGTCCGTCTTTTGATATGTCTATGTTTATATAATCCTCAGAATTAGTATCCACCGTAAGGAGAAGGTGAAGGACTAGGAGATGGAGATGGACTTGGAGATGGACTTGGCGAAGGTGATGGTGAGGGTGATGGACTTGGAGAAGGACTGGGACTTGGAGAAGGACTCGGAGAGGGACTAGGACTCGGAGAAGAGGCGCTAGTTGCAGCAGTTGTGCTTGTAGTAGAACTAACGGCACTACCGCCGCTTCCTGACACCCCTGCACTGCTTGAAGTGCCAGAACTGGTAGGACCATAATCAAACGATTCTGACGATACTCCATTAGCAGTAATTGCTGTTACTGAAACACTACCCTGAGCACTTGCAATATTATCCAAGAACTTAGCAGCAATATTAAGAGGAGTCTTTTTATTACCTCTTCTATCAATTTCTACATGAGGCAAGTATCGAACCAAAGTCTCAAACTCTTCAATAATCTTGTCCAACATTGTAGAAGTTGGGATCAAAATTTGACGTTTCTTTTCATTTTCAAATTGCTCATGCTCATAATTTGTAATAGGAACTCTTGAGTCCTCAGGACTAAGAACACTATCATCAGGCATTGTTGTTCTATAGTCTATATTAACTTCAATGCCTTCTGGTACATAGACAAGTCCATTATAAAAAACTTCTTGAGTTTCGTAATGGTGAATGGCGTCTGTATCACCATATTTCTCTAGTATAAATTCAAAGAGATCTGCTTCTCTTCTGGGCCAATCATCATATGGATCAATAACATTATTGATTAACAGAACAATCCAATCTAAGAATGGATCGCCAAAAAACTTACTAGCAATAAACTCTGGAGACTCACCATCTTTGACCGAGTATGCTTCAAATAATGTACTATATTGTGCTAAGTCTTCTCTAGACTTGACACGTCTAAAGATGTTTTTTACCAAACGATACTCAAATGGTTCATCGGTGGATACACCTTCACCAACGTAAACATTTGGAAAATAAGAAAAATATCCTGCCATCAGAAACCTCTGTTAATATCTCCTTGAGTGATCATTCGAGTCTCAGTAAATGACAGAGACATCTGTAAAGCAGGAACTTGAACCATATTCCCTTCAATATTTTTAAATGATGAATATTGACCATCTGGTGTATAGTTCACTTGAACACCAGTACAAACTGAAGTGTGAATTTTGAAATGCATACTACCAAGTCCGTCAGCACCCTCAGAAAGAGTTCCTTCTGGGGACATTCTGACAAACTTAAGTTCAAATTTATCAGGAACTTCCATAAATCTATTTCTAGATGCTACACCAGAACCGCCACCAAGAGTAAGTCCATCACCTAATGCATCACCACTGGCATTTCCGCCCAAGATTGGGACAGCACCCATTTTAATGTAATTGATAATATTGTTAATTTCTCTCGCTTCTTCCATACTGCGAGACATTAGTTTGAATGAGAACTGGTGGGTCCTAAATGCCATGTTACTAAAGATCTGCTCACTAAATGGATTGAAGACCTTTCCTTTTGCCAATGCTAGAAGTGAATTAGCATCGAGATTACCTTGAAGACCTAAAGCACTATTAGCAGCATTTGCAGCAGATGCAATTGCCGATACAGCAACTTCTGGTAGTGCTGCTTGCGCGGCAGATTGAAGTTGCGTTGCCATATCATTCAAGTCATTTCCAGCACCACCTACTTGTTGTGCTGCAAAAATGCCTGCTACACCAACATCAACTTGTCTATATGCAGGACTATATGAAGTCTGCAGTTGATTTGGCATTGCAAGATAAACAGCATCTGAATTCAGATTTCGTTCAACATTATTGTCTGGTAGGTTTTCTCCATAATATTTGGATTCATTGTCATTATAAACAATCCTACTTCTACGTAGCATTAAATAATCCGTTGCTTCCGTTGGAGCATTGGCGTCATAGTCCCCCTGACTAGTTGGAACAGGAGGTCTTAGTGGGTAACGATAAACAGACAATTTACTACCTAAATACTATGTGACCTTTATGTATTTATGAGATATCAAGGCAAGTACCGAGTATCATTTCCTAGGAAGTACAAAGGTGACCCAAGAAACGTTGTTTATAGGTCATCTTGGGAATATAAATTCATGAAATGGTGTGATATTACTAGTTCTGTTGAAGAATGGGGTAGTGAGGAAATTATTGTTCCTTACACATCTCCAGTTGATGGAAGAAGACATCGTTACTTTCCTGACTTCTATGTCAAAATTGGCAGTAAGAAGTATTTGGTAGAGGTAAAACCATATAAACAAACTAAGGAACCCAAGACTCAAAAAAGAAATACAAAACGATATATTAATGAAGTTGTGACATATGCTGTGAACCAAGCAAAGTGGAAAGCAGCAACTGAATTTTGTATGGATCAAGGTTGGGAGTTTATGCTAATCACAGAAAAGGAACTTAAGATCTAATGGGTATTCCACATCCACAGGCAGCCGCTTATAATTCACTTCAAAGATTCATTTCTGTTTTCAAGAATGATAATACATTTGTTGCGACTACCAACTTATATTCGATCCACTTTTCTCCCCCAAGAATTCTATTGCCATCTACTCAGTTTGGTGGTGGTACACAAGGTAATACGTTCAACCCAAACTCAGGGGAACTTAGAGACCTTTTAGATTATTATGCAAAGAGTGTCAATCTTCCCAGTAAACAGATAACAACGGGACAAGTGACAGATGTTGGTTCTCCTATGAAGTATGCAACAAATGCTGCTTTTAGTCAAATCAATATGACTTTCCAAGTTCCTAGATCTCAATATACTAGGAATTTCTTTGAACGCTGGATGTCAAAGATGTCAAACGATGCTAATCAATATACTGACTATTATAATGACTACTGCTGTCCCAAGTTGATGATTTATAAATGGGAACGTGGTGGTGGAGAACGAGCAGCATTAGATCCAGACACCGCAAGAGCACGACGAGATGGAAAGAATTCTATATTTGCCAGAAAAAATAAATTGACCGCAGCATGGGAGATTAGAAATGTATTCCCATATAATATCGGATCAATTCAACTCAGCAGTGATGAAGCAAGAGTGATGGAGTTAACTGTTGGATTCTATTACGAGAGATATAGATTCTTTACCGAAGATGCTTATGATGATCCTGGTGTCAATCAAGACATCACAGTATCCTCTGCTGGTCTCGATAATAATACTGATCCATCAACGGATAGAAATATAACTGTCTAATACTGACCTAAATAAAATTACTGAATTGAATATTTTATGGCATTACCTAAATTAAACGCCCCCAAATATAAATTGAAATTGCCTTCTGATGGCAGAACAGTCAATTTCAGACCATTTCTCGTTAAAGAAGAAAAACTTCTACTAATTGCTACTGAAACTGGGGAACAATCGGATATCATTGAAGCAATCAAAAATATTATTGTTGCTTGTACCGATTTGAAAGATGTTGATAAATTAGCAACATTTGATATTGAATTTTTGTTTTTGCAGATTCGCACAAAGTCTGTAGGTGAGAATGTTGAAGTGGTAGTGACTTGTAATGATGATAATGAAACTGAGGTTCCTGTTGCTATTCCTCTTGACGAAATTAAAGTAATCAAGAATAAGGAACATAAGAAGGAACTGAAACTTTCTGAAGAGATTATGATCACGATGGGATATCCGAGTCTGGATATGTTTGTCAAAATGAATTTTGCTGAGGAAAATGTTAATCAGGTAGATCAAATCTTTGAGATGGCAACTAGTTGTATCCAAACAATTGCAGATCCTAATCAGATTTATGATTGTGCAGATGTTCCTAAGGAAGAACTGAGTGACTTTTTTGATCAATTGAATAGCAAGCAGTTTCAAATGATCCAAGGTTTCTTTGAAACCATGCCTAAGTTATCTCATACAGTTGAGGTAACAAATCCAAACACAAAGAAAAAGACTAAGGTTGTACTTGAGGGATTGGCGAGTTTTTTCGCATAGCACTCCTTCATAATAATCTTCGTGCTTACTACGAGGGCAACTTTGCTCTTATGCATCATCATAAATGGAATATTGAACATATTGACAATCTCATGCCTTGGGAGAAAGAAATTTACGTCAATATGCTAATCCATTTCTTGAAAGAAGAGGAAAAACGAATGAAGGAGCAGCAATCAGCAGGTGGCTAAATTACAAACCTATAAGTTCGTAAATCCTGGAGTCGCGGGGTCAAAGTCTCCAGCAGTTGGTGCTGTCAGAAAACAAACATTAGCAATTAATCGCTTAGGGCAATCGGTTAGTAGTGTTCAGAAAACAATTGTTAATTTAGGTGCAATTGCTGCTGCTAGTCAAAAATTAGAAGACGCTGAAGCAATAGCAGCACGTAAACAGAAACGTAGAGAAGCAGATGCTGCTGCCGAGGAAGCAGCAGAAACAGGTAAGTTAGAAAATAAACAGAAAAAGAAGCAAAAACCAGATTCAAAGTTAAAGAAGAAAGGTAAACTTGGATTTGGCAATCTATTATCAAGTTTTCTTGGTCCTATTGGCGGATTACTTCTAAAGATTGCTTCATTAGCACTTATTACTGAGACATTGAAATGGATTGGAGATCCTGAGAATAAAGAAAAACTAGTTACATTCCTTGAGAAGACAAAGTTTGTCTTTGAAAAGTTATTTGGATATGCATCACTATTAGTTGGAACGTTCTTAGACGGATTCTCAGCATTAATGGATCCTAATGGGGACTTCATTAGTAAGATTACAGGTCTTGGTAAACTCTTAGTAGGTATCATTGGATTAAGATATCTGATGAATCCGTTTGCATTGATTGGGGATATCCTCGGTCTAATGGACATGATGGATAGTGGGGATGATGTTATACCTGATGAAGACCCAAGAATAAAACCCAAGCAACCTAAACCACCCAGTGATCTTAAACTTAAGAAGATGGGTCTTAACCCTGATCAAATTAAGGAGTATAAAAGATTAAGAGCTGCTGGTCAAGGTGCAACAGAAGCTCTAGGTAACGCAAGAAACTTCAAACCAAAGAAAGGTTTATTTGGAAGGTTAGCAGATAGTGCAAGATCTACCTTTGATTCTGGTGTTGATTTTACGCGAACTCAGGGAACTAGATTAAAAGATTTTCTCATAGCTCAAGGAAAACAAAAATATAAGCAACTTAGTGAAGCTGCTGTCAATGCTTATGCGAACCTAAGTGAGAAAGCTCGTAAAAGATGGGAGCAAATGGTTGACTTCACCAAGATGGCGAAAAGGAAGGGTGGTCAATTTGCAAGTGGATTAAAAGATAAAGCATCAAAAGCAGGTGATTGGGTTGGCGGAAAATTAAGTAAAGCAGGTAATGCACTTAAAGATCTTGCAATCAGTAAAGTTATTTCACCTGTTAGAAAATTTATCGACCCTATAATGACTACTGTCAAGGGGATTGGCGATAAAGTTGTACAAACAATCCTTAAGAGTCCTGCTGGTGCAGCAGTAGAAACTGCGCTGCAGAAAAAAGGTCTTTCTATCACAAAACCTGGTCCTCTTACAAAGTACATTGGTGGTAAAGCATTGCCTGTTATTGGTGGTCTTCTGAATGCAATATTTGCATACGACAGATTCCAAAGTGGAGATGTAATAGGCGGCATGATCGAAGCACTATCTGGTGCATTTGATATTTCTGGTCTGTTTGGTTTTGCTCCTGGTCCTGGAATCTCGCTGGGCATTGATGCTTACATGTTTGCTCGTGACTTAGTTCCTGGTATTCAGGAAATGGAAACTGGTATTGTAGATGCAATTCCAGGAATGAAGCAACTCCGACCAAAAATTGAAGGATTTGCTAAAGGTTTACCTCCACTTGGAAGTCTATTTAATATTTTTGGAGGTGAAGGAGACCTTGACAAACAACCAGTAAGTGATTATGATGGCACTGCAGAGGGTGATAGAGATGGTAATGATGAAATGCCTGGTCAAGAGATTGAAAGTAACCAGGAGATGTTCTTAGGTGGTGTTGTTAAAGGTATTACTAAGGCAGTTAGTGGTGTAGGTAATGCAGTTAGTGGTGCATTAAACTCACCTATAGGTCAGATTGCACAAAGCGTTGCATCGTTTATTCCTGGTGCTGCACCTATCATGGCAGGTATCAATACACTTGCTTCGGGTAATCCTATGTCAATGTTAGGAATGATTCCTGGTGTAGGTGGAATGATGAGTCAAGTTGGCAACTTTATGAATAGTCCTATAGGTCAAATTGGCAGTTCATTACTAAGTGGCAACTTTGGTGCTGCTGCTAATTCTGCAGTTGGTATGATCCCTGGTGCATCTAATCTTGGTGGAGCAATTTCTGGATTCCTTAGTAGTAGTTCAATAAATCCTGTTGCTGGTATTAGTTCTCTTGCTGATAATTTTGGTATAGGTAATCTCATGAAGAGTGTTACAGGAGCAGTTGCTAGTCCTGAGTCTGGAATGTCACAGATTGCTAGTGAACTTGGAGTAAATCCTGCATCTCTTGGAGTAACTCCAAAATCATCTCAATCATCAAAGGTATTAGGTCAAGATGGAATGTCTGCACAGATGATGATGCAAGAAACAATGGAATTTATTCCAATTCCTGTTATCATTGAAAAGTTGATGCCAATACCTCAGGCAGTACCTATAAATACTCCAGTGGCATCACCTACAGTTACTGCTGCGCCAGGACTCAGCTCTAGAATGAACTAATGGCACAAGTACAAAAGTCAACAAAATTAAATTTCTACAAATTTGTAGCAATAAGAGAACCCTCTGACGCTGGTGGTCAGGCGGGTATTGAATCTAAGCAGGTTGCACTTGCTACAAATAAAAATACAGAAGCAATTAATAATATTGGTGGTGTCTTAAACGGATTTGTTAAGGCAATTGGCAATCTTAATAAGATTGAATTTGAGAATCTAAAAGAGCAGAAGAAAAATAGAACCAAGTTCAAAGCAGAGTACAATACAAAAAAGAAAGGTAAGAAGATATTTGGTGTTTTAGGTGGCATTGCTAAGGGTGTTGGTAGTTTTTGGGATGGTATTCTTGGTCTGTTAGGTAGTCTGTTTAAATTTTTTATTATAATTCCTGCACTCAAATGGTTAGGAGATCCTAAAAATCAAAAGAAAGTTGTTGCTATCCTTGAGGGTATTGCAAAGGTTGCTAAGTTTATCTTTGACTGGGCAAAGTTTGGTGTCGTCAATACGATTGAAGGTTTATATGCACTTCTATCTGATGATACTAGTTGGTGGGATAAGTTAATAGGATTTGGAAAGGCATTTGTTGGTCTAGGTGCAATTTTCCTAGGACTTCGTTGGTTGAAGAATCCATTTAGGATTATCACTGACCTCTTCAATGTCCTGAATAGTTTTAGAAAGAATCTACTGAGGTCTAAATCTGCACTTCGCAGAAGAAGAGGTGGAGGACTTGGTAGAGGTGGTCGTGGTGGTGGACGTGGTAGAGGTCTGCTAAAGGGTGCTGCATTGCTTGGCACTGGCGTTGCAATTGGTGCTACTGCTAATGCGCTAGCGAATGGTGGTAAAGACGGACAGGATGGAAAGGATGGCGAGGATGCCAATCCTGAAGACATGAAGTCCATGATTGACCAAAAGTTTTCAGAGTATGATGTAGAGAAGAAATCTCAAGGAGGTTCAGTAAAGAATCTCCCAAGTAGATCACAAGGAGGATTTATTAATGGACCACAATCGGGATACAAGGTATCATTGGATGGGGGGAGATCCACCTCGTTTATCGGACATGGAAGTGAATATGTTGCTAGAAAGGCAAATGGGGGAGCATTCGTCGTTCCTCTTAATACTCCTGGAACAAAAACGCAACCTCACCTAACTCAAAAAAGAGTTTCTGAAGCAAAAAGTCAGGGGTATAATGTACCTGGATTTGCAAAGGGTGGTCTTGTAGGTGGCACCGCAGGTAAACCTGCTGATGCAAAGAACAGAAAGATATTTTTCCACTGGAGTGGTGGGATGCATAATTCTACTGGTGGATTACCTTATCACCAGGCATTCAGTGGTGCTGGTAAACCAGGAAATAAAAATGTAAACTATGGAGTAGATAAGAACGAACATACAGCAGGAGGTAACACGAATTCTGTGGGACTTGCTGCTGCTGCCATGGGTCATGCTGGCATGACAAAGAATTATTATGATGATAAGAGGGGTTGGAAAGAAAATCCATTAACAAATGCTCAGACGACTGCCATGGCAAAAGAGGCAGCAGGTCTGATGAAAGCATATGGTCAAACTTCTGCCGACGTAAAAAGAAATGTTTGGACACATGGAGAATGGGAAAGATATGCTGTAAAGACGGGCAAACTTCCATCGCCAGTGCAAAGATGGGACTTAGACTCTCTTAAACCTGGTCCTTATAATCATCCTGGTGGATTCTGGGCAGCGAAGCAAGTTCGTTCAACTGGTGGCGATCAAATGAGGTCAAAAGTTAGATCCTTTTTGAGTGGTGCTGGTGGAGATGAAGATACTCCTAATGCTGATGAGACTGGTAAAACTACACCGAAACCTAGAGGTTTCATGAGCAATGCGTTGGGATTAGTTGATGCTATAACTGGCGGTAGAACTGACTTTGATGGTATGTCAGGTCCTCAGCGCACTCTCACTAATCCAGATCAGAAAGGTGAAAGAGAAGCAAATAAAAGAGACGAAAAAGATAAGAAAGGAAAGGCAAAAACAACTGGTATGGTATTCCCATTGCCTAATGGTAGATTTGCTGCTGGTGCAAGACAAGTTTATGGTGCAGGTAGAAGTTATGGAGGACACGCTGGTGTTGACTTAACAGAGTTACCACCATTTGGTGCTGATCCTAAGATTCCTGTTGTTGCTGCTATCTCTGGTACAGTTCTCAAAGAAAGATATAAAGCGGGTCAGACATATATGTCTGGTATGATGATTCGAGGTGAGGATGGATACGACCAAAGATACTTGCATATGGAACCTAAGGTTAAACCTGGAGATAAGATCAATGCAGGTGATCAGATCGGTGTTTTGTATGATGATGCCGATAATACACATTTACACTTTGAGGTATATAAGAATGGTAAAGGTGGGCACTTAAATCCATCTCAGATTTATCCTGATCTATTCAAACCTGGTGCTAAAGGTGGTGGAGAAATTCAAGGAAGAGTAACAGCACCAGGTGCTGTAGATCCTCCAGGTGCTGTTGGTTCTGATAGTTCATCAAATCCATCTGATGCAACAAATACTGGTGGTGCTGCTAAACCAAGTATAATGAGTGATTTGCTTCCTAAATCATCTTCTGGATTCTCTTTTGAAGAAAGATATGGTAGCACTCGTAGCACCAAAGATAACTTTGAACTTGCAACCGATAAAGAGAATAAACGTAGAGGACAAATTGCATCAATGATGCCTAGCATGAATAATGCGTTTGGTCCTAAACCAGCAGCATCGCAGCAACAAGGTGCATCTACTAAGGAACTACAAAAGATAACTAGAGATAGAAATACTGCAAGACAGCAAGTTCAAACAAGAACACAAGAGATGATTCAACAGGTCATGCAACAAGTGGCATCACAAAATGGTATGAATCAACAGGTTGCACAAGATGCAGCAATGAAAATCAGTCAAATAGTATCTCAAAGTACAGCACAAATGAATGCAGCAAAAAATCAAACACCCCAAGTTGTTGGTGGTGGTGGAGGAGGTGGTGGTCGCGGTACTGAAATGTCCGATGGCATCTTAAAAACTACTGCTGCTATGCTTAATTCCAATCTTAATCCCCTCAAAGGTCTATTCTAATGAGTTTTCAAAGAGAACAAGTAGGAGAAATTGAAACCTCTCTTTCTATCTACAGAAATGGTACGAGACTTGAAAACTCTCAGGGTGCATATGATCTGAAAGAATTCTTGCGTGGATTTGAGATCTATGAAAGTATGACTCAAGCAACTCTTGAGTGTATGCTTATCTTAGAAGATTCTGCTGGTTTAATTGGTGCTCTAACTGGTTCTGAACTCTTTGTTTTGAATATTGTAAGTACAATTCAAGATAGAACTTATCAATTTAGAAGTTATGAGATCTCATCTAGATCTAGAAATAATCAAGGCAATGACATGTTCATGGTCAATTGTGCCTCTGATGAATACATCAGAAACGAAATTACTAATGTATTTGGAAACTCTGAAGTTATCTTTGAATCCAGTGGATATGAATCTAGTGAGATTGTAGAAGACCTTTTATCAAATCAATTTTATCTTGGAACGAACAAACCATTATTTTTAGAAGAATCTTTGAACTCTCATCAGTTTGTAGCACCAAATTGGAGAGTATTTGATACGATTTATTGGGTTGCTGCTAGATCTATTCGAGCAAGACAATCTGGTGGTGCCCTTCAAAATGGATATGTTTTCTATGAGAATGCATTAGGATTTCATTTCAAATCGATTGATAAAATTATTGAAGATGTCAATGATCAATCGGAAAATAATGATACTGATTTGACATCAGGTGATGCTAAGTTATATACCTATGTGTATGCACCAAAGAAATCAGACTCTGGTGGTAGAGATCAATACAAGATTGATAGTGTAGTGTTTCCCAATGAAAGAAACTTCCTAAATGGTTTGCGTCATGGTACTTGGTCTGGATTTAGTATAGGATTTGATCCCAATACAATTACATCATCCAAGATGGGAACATCTACCGATATGTCAGTAGATGCTTACAGATATAGTCTTGCTGAAATGTGGCAGAATATGAATCACCTAGGTGATAGTCAGTTTGCTAATCCCTTTGAGCAAGCAGATGAGGGTATCAAGTCATATGTTGACTACCCAAAACGGGTGAGGTATACTATGTTGCCTAACCAAATCTTCGATCAACGAAATGCAGACACTCCTGGAAAAAACTATGAAGCGTTAGTTGAATTGCAAGCGTATCAGTGGATGCGATTTGAATCATTAAAAACTATCAAACTTCAAATTACAATTCCTGGTAATCTAGATTTATATGTTGGTTCTGGTATCAACATTATAATTCCATCTACTTCCAAATCTGGAAATCGTATGAAAGAGGATAAAAAGTATAGTGGTAGATATGTCATTGCTGCACTAACACATAAATCAGCAGGACCTACGATGGCAACTGAATTGTTTCTAGTTAAAGACTCAATTCGCAACTCATAAATAACAAAAAGTAAACGAATATGGAAAGCATCGAAAAGCACATCCAACAGGACAAAGAGATTCTAGACAATCCTATGATCTCCCCTAATCAGCGTCGTCACATTGAAGGCGAACTACATGAATTGGAAGATTATGCAGAACATCACAAGGAAGAGATTGAAGCAGGAGATCATCATGATCCCACTTACTTAGAACTCTTTTGTGATCAGAATCCATCAGAACCAGAATGTTTGGTTTATGAAGACTGAACGTGGATTTTGAAAAATACATACTTGGTAATTGGTCTAACAAAGCACAAGCACAATCAGATCCTCAAAATTTTGCTACAGTAAACATTGTATGGCAAAAGATTGAAGGTGGTTATGAATCAATGAATTATAAAAGGTGTCGGGGCGCATACGATCCATATAGGCGTAAGTATCACAAACTAGAGCAAGTTTCCGATACTGAAGTTATAATGCATAACTATCACATGGACTGGACACCTCACGATATATGTGATATGATATTCACATTCGATGGAACCATATGGAAAGGCAGTCTTCTTGGAGATGAATGCCGAGGATATAGAGGTCATCGAGTAATATCTCACGTTCAACTATTTGGGCATAAACTCTATAGCATGGATCAAGGATACGACGACGAAGGCAACTTTGTTTGGGGTAGCGATAAGTTTTATCGTTTCACTCGTATGAAGGGCGAATAGTTCAGAGGTAGAACACTTGATTTACATTCAAGTTGTCGGGGGTTCGATCCCCTCTTCGCCCATGATAAATTATTATGATGAAATCTATTCATCCGCCTAACCTTGGTTGGGTGGAGCAAAAATTAAGACCTGAAGCAATGAAATTCTTATGGGATATCATTGATATCGGTGGAACGTCTTTAAGTAGTAAACTAGCAGGTAATATACACTCTAGTTACAAACTAATCGACAAGAATGATTGGTTTTTCAAAAACGTAGTGACTCCTACGATGAAGTTTTACGTAGAGGAGTTTGACGATCCATTATATAATTTTCCAATTAAACGGGAAGTGAAGTATTGTTTGGCAGACATTTGGGTAAACTATCAAAAACAAACAGAATTCAATCCTGTTCATACACATACAGGTATATTCAGTTTTGTGATATGGATGAAAATCCCAACTAAATTTGAAGATCAGAAAAAGTTACCTATTGCTGCTGGAGTAAATTCCAAAGCAATTTCAAGTTTTGAGATTGGATATCAAAATATTTTGGGCGAAAGTTTATCTCATACCTACAATATGGATCCAATGTATGAAGGTACAATGTTGCTATTCTCATCTAAGTTAAGTCACACTGTGTATCCTTTTTATAAGTGTGATGAAGATCGGATTAGCATTTCTGGCAATGTTATGGTAGAATAGAATCAAACACATCTCAAAACAATGAAACTACGTAATGTATTATTGGCAGCAGCACTGACTCTTACTCCACCAGCATTTGCTAATGAAGATAAGATCACGCAAGGTTTCAAATCATACGATGCTATGGGTTGTATGCTCTTACGTGAGTGTAAAGAGGATGTTGATGAAGTGTTCTCTCTATTGGATATCTCTGCAGAGTATCCTAACACTGAAGCATACACACCATACTCAACTGAGTTCAACATGATGTTGGCGACACTGAATCAGATTGGTGTCAAAGTATATCTTGCTGATGCTAAGTATTTCCCAATCAATCATCGTGGTGTCTATCACACAGTCTCTAATAACTTCTATTTGAATCGTGATCACATGGGTGATCCTGGTACATTGATGATGTTGATGCGTCATGAAGGATGGCACGCTGCACAAGATTGTATGGCAGGTACGATTGATAACTCACTCATTGCTATTATTATGCCTGAAGATAGTGTCCCGATGTTGTGGCGTACACTTGCAGAGCGTACATATCCTTCTAATGCAGTACCATGGGAAGCAGAAGCACAATGGGCAGGTCGTACAGAAGGAATGACTATGGAAGCACTTCAGAGTTGTGCTGGTGGTAAGATGTGGGAAGTATACGAACCAACCCCTATGACAAGAGAATGGTTACAACTGAATGGATACCTTAATAAATAAAAACGTAGGATCTTAAACAATATGGCAACTATTGAGGGAATCACTAAGGAACCAGTAGTAAATTTCGTCGGTAAAGATGGATTTTTCTGGTGGGTTGGTGAGGTTGAAGATAATCAAGATCCCATGGAACTGGGTCGTGTAAAAGTAAGAGTCCTTGGTTATTATACCAATGTTCGTGGTGGAACTACAGCAGATCTACCCACTGAGAAGTTGCCATGGGCAACAGTCTTACAACATACATGTCAACCAGGCAATGATGGTCAGGGTGAATCTTCTGGACAATTGCAACCTGGTGCGATTGTTATGGGATTCTTTATGGATGGTGAATCTGCACAGATGCCCGTTGTAATTGGTGTCCTTCGTGTTCAGAAATCATCTGAAACAGCAACCGATAAAGTATTTGCCTTTACAGGTGAATTCATGGAACCTGGTGTTGCTCCTAATCCTTCAGCATTGAATCCTGGTTCTCCCAATAGTGTCACTGCAAGAACACAAGAACAAGGATATGCGAGACAAGGTGATAACAACTCGGTGTCACTTCCTGGTGCTAGAACTACAACTCCTGGTGGTTCTGGTTCTCCTAATAATCTAGGTATTCAACCTGGTATTAATGGAAGTAGTGGTAATCCTCATAAACCTAGACAACCAGAGAAACCAATTCCTGCTGCTAATGGTGTTGGTGGACCTTGGAAAACTCTTGAATATAAACTCTCTTATTTGATTGAAGATCTTGCTGATACCGCAGGAACTCTAGTCAAAGGTGAGGATGGAGATTTTCTTGACGTTGTTAGTGGTAAAATTGTAACAGTAGAAAAACTCATGGGGAAGATTAAAAACTTCCTTGGTGCAGTTTTTAGTCAAGTGGTCTCTGCTGTTCGTCAATATGTTTCTAACCTAGCAGAAAGTCTTAATATTGCTACGTTTATTGCTGGTGCTACTGGTATTCCTCTTACTATGTTGGCAGTCGTTCAGACGGCAGTACAACAAATTTTAGCATCTCTTTGTAATATTGATAGCAATCTTGCTGGATACATTGCAAATCCAATCGGATCATTGACAAACCTCCTTAATGGTTTTCTTGATGGTTTGTTTGATAGAGCAGCAATGATTGTTCAAGGTGTTCAGGGTGTCATTGATAGCGTAATCTGCCAAGTTCAAGAGATCATCAATTCGGTTAAGAGTGTTATTGATACAGTAAAAAGTGCTGTTAGTGCAGTACAGCAAGCACAAGATATCATCAATGCATGGCAAACGGGTTCTAAAATCTTTGAAGAGGGTGCTGACTTGCTCAAGCAAGGTATTACCAGCATCACAGGTTTGATTAAGTTGTTCCTATCTTTCATTGGTAGTGGTTGTGATAGGAAACCTAAAGGTGGCGAAGATTCTGTAGGTTGGTTCCCTCTCTTTGGTGTTACACATTGCACACCTGAGGAGTTAGAAGAGATTAATCGAATCCGAGGCAGCGGCAGAGGTAGTTGCGGAAATGGTAGCAGCGGCGGAAGTATGATTGATAACATTATCAATCAAGCAGATCCTTATATGTCTGTTGCAAAGACATTTATTAATGGTGCATACGATCATTATGTCGGTACACCTGGTCGTCAAGCAAAACTTTCTAGATCACCTAACGGCACGATGCATACGTCCGTTAAGTTGAACAACTATGAGTATGGTAAGTATGTTGCTGAAAAAGAAATTCGCAATACTGAGAATGATTTAACTGAGGCAGAAATTCAAGATAGAGCAGAAGCAGCAGGTAAAGGTGCTGCAGAAGGTAAGAGTGAACCAGGAAACTTAGTTGCTGATCATTCTTCTTATGCTGGTAACTACACTCAAGAGGTTCATGGTGACGATTGTAAGGCAATTGATGGCGACCATGTAGTTAATGTTGAAGGTGATTACTTCTTAAAAATTACTGGTGATTGTCACATTGAAGTTGGTGGTGGTTTCTTCTTTGGTGCTGAAGGTGCTCCCAAAACAGCAGATAAAAATGGTGAAGATAAAGACACTGAAATTCAGAAACATACCATGCGATTTGGTTCTGACGTTGATGTTAATGTAGTTGGCGCTAAGTTTGCACTACAATCGTCTGAAATTGAATTTGGAGCACAAGCACATAAGATTGCTGGTGGTATATATGAAAACTCTTGCGCCTCAATTACAATGGCAGCAGGTGGAGACCTTGTTCTTTCTGCTACAAATACTGTTAATATCGTAACAACAGTATTAAATGAAACCATTAATATGAAACCTCCTGTTCCACCTCCAATTAAATCTGGTATTTTCAGACAAGTAATGGGTTCTGTCGAAACGTTTATGATCGCAGGCGGTGGTATTAGTGATAATCCACCAAGATATACAATTGCAAATCCATCAGGCGCATATTCAAACACCCAAGGACTTGGGTGTGTTACGACAACAGCAGCAGGTGCTATTACACAAACAGCAGCAGCAGGTCTTATTGCTTTAACTGCTGGTGCTGCTATTTCTTGCAAAGCAGGTGCTGCTGTCCTAATACAAGCAGAACTAAACTGCACTATTATTGGTGCTTCTATTTTCCTCAACTAAATTATGAAAACTTGGTCTATTGCTCCTCTATTTGTGCAACCTATTGCATCAACAGAGATTGAAGAAGAATTATCTACACAACTAAAAACAATTTCAGAGGATGCCTTTTGGTTCGCTGGCGATGGAAATGCATACATCACGTCTAAAGATATGCAAATTCTTGATAAGCATAAAGATCTAAGATCTGCTTTTAAGGAAATTACTGAGGATCTCATTACTCAACTTGGATATGATTGTGAAATACAGATTACTACATCTTGGATTCACAAATTACCACCAGGTGATCAAATTTATCCCAAAACTATTTACAACTCTTGGTATACTGGTGTGGTATTCTTTGATGAATATACAGAAGAATCTGGTGATATTGAGTTCTTTGTTGACCCTCAAGGCGTCTACGTTGTTCCTGCTGAGTGGTCGCAATGGACAGCACCAAGTATTCGTTTAACACCTAATTCAAATTACATGATGATGTTTCCTAGTTATGTAAGACACAGAGTTTATACAAATACTTCAGACACTGATAGGTTATGTCTCATGTATAACGTCATGCCTAAGGGGCAGACAGGAAGCAATGAATCTACATTCGTTTATTGATGTGGAATGTAACTCCTATATTTGCTACACCACTACTTCACACTTTCGTAGATCCTAGTATTTGTGACAATCTAAAAAAGATTTGTGCTCGAATGAAATGGAATCCAGATAGCGATGATACTGGAGATAAAGGTGCAGGAAGTAAAGAAACTTGGGTTTTGCACAGCATGGATAAATCTGTGTTGAAATACTTTGAAGGTCTCTTCAATCAAAGCATAAAAGATGTTCTTGGGTATGATAATTCTATACAGATAACAACATCTTGGTTTACCAAAACATATCCTGATGGTAGTTGTGCAGAGCATACACATACCAACTCATGGTATAGTGCAGTATTATACTTTGATGACTATGACGATGATTCATCACAATTAAGGTTGATGCAATTCACTGAAGGCATTAATTCTATGTCGCATGAATTAAACGTATACAATGCAAAAGACTATAAGGTTGTACCACAAAAAAATCTAATGGTCATGTTTCCTAGTAGAGTTCGCCACAAGGTAACACGAAATAATTCTGATAAAATCCGATATTCGTTTGCTATGAACATGATGCCTAGGGGTCTGTGTGGCAGTGGCGATTCTGCACACCACTATTGACAAGCGCACCCCTCTCTGCTATACTACATAGGTACAGAAGAGACGCCCATGGATTCCCTCTCACACATCTTTGTCAACTTCTCAAAACGAAAGGTGACCCTCGTAGATGATGAAGGTTATGAAAAGGATGTTCAATGGCACTTTAATTCTGTAGGTGCTGAAGGTTTCTCCGAAACAATTTCTCAAATACAAGAGATTGTTGATAACGACTTAATTACTTATTGCTTTGCTGTAAAATGATTGGACCTATTGGTATTACTCTAGAAGAAGCAGAAGACCATTTTGATTTTATTATTGGTCTTACAGATTCCCAACATGTCTGTTGGAAAATCACTAGGAAAGATAAAAAATCTGTAATGCTAGTTCCTGTAAATGAAATTTCTCCTATCTCTGATGATCTTCAAGATGATGTAGAAGAGTTTCGCCAATCATTTTTAGAAAAAGTTGGCGTTGGTCTTACTGAAAACGAATGAGACCTCAAACCCGTGAAGCAATGGAAAATCTTTGGTCCGCAAAGTGGAACTTGCCAAAAGCAGCAAAACATGCTAATCTTACTGAGAAAGAGATGAAGATTACATTCAATGAGTATTGTAATTTTCACCCTCCTACCTGGAAAATTGGTAACACCAAACAAATTGGTGTACTCTTTATTGACGAGAGTGTAAATGAATCCACTATCTAAATATGAGTTTGGTGGACTTGACAGACATCCTGCTAATGTGCTAAGATTAATCAGTGAGTTAGAAGGGTCTTATCAACTATGTAAATACATGGGGTTTGAAGAAGACATGAACACACTGAATGAAATGAAGAAACCTTATTACAAACTTTATTTCAAACTCAAAAAAGAAAATACATCTTCGCCCCCATAGCTCAGTGGTAGAGCAATGCTTTTGTAAAGCATAGGTCGTTGGTTCAAATCCGACTAGGGGCTCTAACAAAGAGGGAGTACAAAAGATCTGCAATTAGAAGCAGCGCCCTCTATCTCCAATCCCAAGTAGCTCAGCGGCAGAGCTATCGACTGTTAATCGATTGGTCGCAGGTTCAAATCCTGCCTTGGGAGTTTACACTATTACTAAAATGGCAGACGAACAAATAGGATTTACCGAGAAAATTATGTGGGAGTGTCCTACTGAACTGCCACCAGCATTGATTATGTCAATGAGAAAATATATTCGTGGTTTGACATATGAAACTGCGAAAGTTAATAGTTCTGATCCAAATGGAAAAGAAGCAACATCAACAGCGGTTCGTAAAAATGATGTTGCATGGATCGCATGGGACGAATGGATTCCAGGCATCATACACAATATGATGGTAAGTGCAAACGATTCTTATTTTAAGTATGATCTAACTCATTTTGAAAGTCGGATTCAATCTACCATTTATAATGGCAACTCGGAAGATTTTTATACATGGCATGTAGATAACTTTACCCAAAAAGATCGTCATCCTGGAGAAGAAAGAAAATTATCATGTACTCTTGTTCTTACAGAACCTGATGAATATGAAGGAGGTGAACTACAAATATGCTATTATAAGAATAGGTTTTACAATATAAAACCTAAAGCAGGAACTTGTATTGTATTTCCATCTTGGGTTCCTCATAGAGTCAGACCAGTAAAAAGTGGACAACGTATTTCTCTGGTAGCATGGATGAAAGGTCCAATGTTCAAATGACTTATAACTATAATTATCCATTATATGCACCATGGTGGAAAGTTGAATTGGGAAAACTAACAGAACAGGAGAAACAACTCATGAAAAAAACCAAGAAAAACTCTAAAGGTGATACCTTTGAATGGGAAGAAACTACTGAAACTATTGAAGCACTTAAAAAACTTCATGCAGATAGGATCAGTAGACTTGAAAATGAAGCACCTGATTATGGTGTAGGTAAATAATCCATGCCATTAAACACAACCACACAACCTAAAGACATCAAAATAATTGATGATTTTTTACCAAAGGGTGAGTTCATGCAGTTGCAACAACTCATGTGTGGTAGTGAGTTTACGTGGTACTTTATTGACATCATCAACTATGACTGGTCAGAAAAGGAAAAGAATGATCCGAGAAACTTTCAGTTTGTTCACTTACTATTAGGAAAAGACTATGAAAGTTTCAGCACTCATACTAAATTAATTCTTGACTTATTTCAAAAAAGACTGAATG
>Ga0181401_1000166_pt1 | contig 26415 bp, 37 predicted proteins | sample 24SPOviralmetaG_FD_130130 | JGI IMG/M metagenome (GOLD analysis project Ga0181401, IMG submission 130130) | Marine viral communities from the oligotrophic San Pedro Time Series (SPOT) site, San Pedro Channel, CA, USA - 24 SPOT_SRF_2011-07-20 | ecosystem: Environmental > Aquatic > Marine > Strait...
AAAACTTTTGCTATATTCCAAGAAGCAAAACTACACGACAGTGGTAAACTGTTTTGGTTAGATGCTGATGTGCTTATGCACAATATGATTGATCATAAATGGTTAGATAATTTATTGCCAGACAATAAAGCAATTAGTTACCTAGGCAGGCCTGCAGAATATGATGAATGCGGATTAATGGGATATAATTTAAACACACAATTCGCTAAAGATTTTCTTACAAGTTTTGAAAACCAATACACGGGTGGATTAGAACACCTAAGAGAAACTCACGACAGTTGGGTATTTTATCAATTACGACTAGGTTTTGAAGATCAAAGTCCGTTCCTTAATTTAAATCCAACACCAAAAGATAATAAAAGTCCTTTTAATAATAGTGGAATTAATAGTCATATGGTACACACAAAAGGAAAAAGTAAAGAACGTTTACAACAAAAATTCTTAAAAAGATTTGCATTAGCAAAAGAACGGGCATTGAGAGAAAAGCATGGAACTTGAAGCACACCTAGGCGGACACCAGGGTAAAACACATACTGATGAAGGAACACTTCGTTGGGCAATAGATAAACTAAAAGTAAAATCAATGTTAGATGTTGGCTGTGGACCAGGTGGTATGGTCGAACTTGCAAATAGTTTAGATGTTGATGCATACGGAGTTGATGGCGACTACACTCTTGAAAGATATAATGAATCTAAATTTATTATACATGATTTTACTAAAGGACCAGCACCAGTAGGCGGAAGTTACGACTTAGCATGGAGCGTTGAATTTGTTGAACATGTATACGAAGAATATATTCCTAACTATGTACAAGCAATGCAAAAATGTAAATTTTTGATTATGACTTATGCTCCGGTTGGGCACGGCGGACATCATCATGTAAACGAAAATACACAAGATTATTGGATTCAAACAATGTCTGATTATGGGTTTAAATACCTAGAAGATCTAACATTAGAAATGCGTAGGCACAGTACTATGGGTAGTAAAAAGAAACATAAATTTTTAGCACGAACAGGATTACTTTTTAAAAAGTTATGAGGATAGGATAGAATTAATGGAGCCATTCTTTTCTGTAGGTGTAAAAGAAAATTTTTTATTCGATATTTACGAACAAAAAAGTATAAAAAAGTTAGCAAAGTCTTTAGGGCCGATGTGGAAATACGCTGATTATAAGAGTAATCCTATAGAAACAAAATTAAATAAATTTGGATACAGAACAAAACAAGATTATCTACCAGACGAATATTATCTTATGCTCGGGTGTAGTCATACATTTGGACAATATCTGCATGATAAAGATACAGCGGCAAACATGCTAGAAATACAACTAGGAAAACCTATAATTAATTTGGGAATCAGGGGCGGTGCATCTAATGCTATGGCTCAAAATTTACAACGACTGATGATGTCATCGTATCAAAAACCAAAAGCAATTTTCGCACAATGGCCGGAAATATACAGATATACATTTTTTGCGGAAAATAGTGTAAAAAATATCACGGCTGGTGTAAAAGAACCTAAAAGATTACTAATATTTAAATATCTTTTAAACATGCCTAAGGTTTTTCAAACAGCAAGTAATCATGCATATGAATATGTAAATAGTTTAGGGATACCAGTAATAAATTATTCTTTAAATGGTTGTAGTGCAGATTACTTTGGAATTAAAGAAATAGATAGAATAGACTTTGCTAGAGATAATCTACATGCTGGCGCAGAAACAAATAAAAAAATAGCAAGTTTTGTAATGGAAAAATTATAATAATGAATAAAGTAGTTGCCATAAAAGAACTATTATGGAGTTGGCATCCATTACCAACTGAATGGACTGTTGTACCGTATGCGGACAAAGCAACTATTAACAGTGCAGATGTACTTGTACAATCAAATCAATCAGGAAGTAAAAAAGAACGCAAACTCGGCCACATATATAACTATGTGAAAGATTGTGGAAAGCCTTATATTGTAACAGAAAGTGCAGTCTTTAGAAAAAATATGGCAGACCCAGATCCAGGTAAGCCAGGAAAAACATATCATCGCTTTAGTTGGACAAGTTATTTTAGAGACGAAGGTGACTATTGTAATGCTAACAGTCCTAGTGATAGATGGGAACAAGTTCAAAAAGATCAAGACTTAGTTGTTAAAGATTGGCGCACTAAAGGTAACTATGTCTTGGTAATGTTACAGCGTCCGGGCGATAGTAGTTTAGTAAACCTACTTAAAAAGCACGGAAGTTATGAAGGATTTGTTACACATACACTAAATGAAATAAAAAAGTATACTGATAGACCTATACGAGTACGTATGCATCCATCACGTATAGATAGACAACAAAAAATATTAAAAGACTTTGATGTACAATTAAGTGACAACTTACAAGGCGCAGGATTATTATCAGGCGGCGCAGGACTACAAGCAGACTTTGATAATGCGTGGTGTGTAGTAGGTTTTAATTCAAACGGACTTACTGAAAGTATAATGGAAGGCATCCCAACATTTAGTATGTGTCCTAGTTCAATGGCGTGGGATTGTAGTAATAAAGATTTAGCAAACATTGAAAACCCAGAAATGTTTGAGAGACAACAGTGGTTAAATAATTTAGCATACTGCCAGTGGCGCGAAGACGAATGCCTAGCAGGATTGCCGTGGAAACATTTAAGGAAAAAATATGCCCAAAAATAAATTTGCAGATATAACAATACATCCTAACAGTGCTAAATTAAGTGCTGGTAATTTTAAAGTAGAAAAGAGTGCATGGCACAAAGGAGATGTAAATTATTTTCCTGCTAAGAAAGAACAGTTTGCAGACTTAGATGCAATGGCAAAAGAGTTTATATTTAAAGGATATGGTCCTGATACACCTATGTTTGGTAACGACGATACAGTAGTTACTATGGGTAGTTGCTTTGCAGATAGATTACGTAATTGGTTAAATGCAAACGGTAAAGGCACTAGTTATATTAATGTACCTGAAGGACTTAATAATAGTTTTGCTGTAAGACAATATTTAGAGTGGGCGTTAACAGGCGACAGAAGTACTGATGCATATTGGTACGATAATGACAAGACACTAGGTGCATTTCAATGGCAACCAGACCAAGAACAACAAAAATTGTTACAACATTTCAAAGAAGTTAGTGCAGTTGTTGTTACATTTGGACTAGGCGAAGTATGGAAAGACGTAGAAACAAACAACGTATTTTGGAGAGGTGTACCTGCAAAAAGTTACGATCCTGCAAAACATAAATGTGTATCTAGTACAGTACAAGAAAATGTAGATAATATGAAACGCATTGTTGAACTTATCAAGACATATGCAGGTGCAGATAAAACTGTAATCTTTACACTAAGTCCAGTACCTCTAAATGCAACATTCAGCAACCGACCTACAATGGTAAGTGACTGTGTTAGTAAAAGTATCTTACGTGTAAGTTTAGACCAGTTCTTTAATGAAAACAAGCACAATAATATTCATTACTGGCCTAGTTTTGAAATGGTACGTTGGGTAGGCGCACATACAGATATTCCTACACTGTTTGAAGACAACACAACAAGACATGTTAATAATGATATTGTAAAAATTATTATTGAAAACTTTGTTGCTAAATTTTTTAAGTAAACAAACTATCTAAGTAACTTTGTTCTATTACTTTATCTTCTTTAAAGTATAAATTAATTACATCATATAACTTATCTGAGTCTTTAAATTTAGTTGCAACGTCATGACTGCCATATGTAACTAACTTATTAATATTTGGATTATTAGGAATAAGATCCATATGTTTTGTTTCATAACCTTTATGTCCAGAAATAAATGTGTAATCTGTCCACGGTACAAAATTCAAATGTTTATGTTTATATTTTTTAATATCTTTTCTATATCTATGCCAACGCTTTTCCCAAGGTACTATTGTAGGATCAACACTATATTGCGGTGCAAAACCTAAAACTTTATCTACATTATAAAGTGTACTAAAGATTGTTGCATTGTAAGCACCCATACTATTACCAATAGCATAAACTTTTTTAGTCTTTATATGCTGAATAATTTCTTTATGATCAATATTATTGAACCAACTTCTAGTTTCATCCAATACCCAAATAACATTATATCCATTATTTTTTAGATTGTAAAATTCTAAATTAGTACCCTGTAATGTATTACCTGCGCCACTGAAACTTACTACTGTATGTTTGCTTCCTGTGTATAAACTTTTAATCTGTGCCATAATATTATTTACCGATTAACTGCGTACATAAATATCAGTATGAAAGTAGTATTAGTCACAGGTGGGTTTGATCCACTACACTCAGGACATATTGAATATTTCAAAGAAGCAAAGAAGTTAGGCGACAAACTTATTGTTGCTGTAAACAGTGATGCTTGGTTAACTAGAAAGAAAGGCAGACCTTTCATGCCTTTTGAAGAGCGTTTTAAAATTATTGACGCACTTGAAGTTGTCGATCAAACAACATATGTTATGAACGATGAAAAGAATGACGATGCAGGCGGAGCAATCTTTCATACATTTGCAACAAATGGTAATATTCAAATTATCTTTGCTAATGGCGGAGATCGCAAAGAAGGTAATGTTCCAGAAGAAGAACAATGGGGAGATGATCCTCGTGTAACGTTTGTATATGGTGTAGGTGGTAATAACAAAATGAATTCAAGTAGTTGGATACTTGATGAATGGAAAACACAAAAAACAGAACGTCAATGGGGTTACTGGCGTGTGTTAGATCATAAACCTGAACAAGGTTATAAAGTTAAAGAACTTGTAATTTATCCAGGCAAGTCATTAAGTGATCAAAAACATTTTAAACGTTCAGAGCAATGGATTATGCTAGAAGGTAAAGTACAAATGGATACACAATGGAACAGTGTATCTGATTCAAAATTACTAGTACCTCATAGTATGCCATATGAAATTGGTAAAGAAGTTTGGCACAAGCCTGCTAATCCAGGAACAGAAAATGCACACATACTAGAAATACAATGGGGTAGTGAGTGCATAGAAGAAGATATTGAAAGGAGAGATTGATGAAAATATTTGTAGGTTACGACACAAGAGAAGATATTGCATACCAAGTATGTAAGCACAGTATCTTAGCCAGACAGCCAGACGCTGATGTGCGTCCATTGAAACAGAAAGAATTAAGAGAGGCAGGGTGGTATAATCGTCCTATTGATAAACTAGCATCAACTGAATTTACTTTTACACGTTTTCTTATTCCAGAACTTACTAACTTTAAAGGTTGGGCAGTGTTTATGGATTGCGACATGATCCTTACTACAGACATTAAAGAACTATTTGATCAAGCAGATGACAAGTATGCAGTGATGTGTGTGCAACATGATTACAAAGTTAAAGAAGAATTTAAAATGGATGGACAAAAGCAAACTATCTATCCACGCAAGAATTGGTCAAGTGTGATGCTGTTCAACTGTGGACATCCTAGCAACGCTACTCTTACACAAGATATGGTAAACAGTCCAGAAATTAACGGAGCATACTTACATCGTTTTAGTTGGTTAAAAGACGAGGAAGTTGGTGAACTTAATCACACATGGAACTACTTAGTAGGTGTATATGATGATATTCCTCATCCTAAACTTATACATTATACAGAAGGAGGACCGTGGTTTGAAAATTATAGACACTGCGAATACAATCAAGAATGGAAACAAGAACTACAGGAAATGATGAATGAGTAAACAAATTAATGACGGAAGTGTTATTAATCACCTAGCAATTGATCCACATGACGGCATAGTATTATGTTGGCAACAAGGAACAAAAGCACACTGGTTGGATCACTGGAAACACTTAAGAAACTGGCCAACTGAGAAGCCTGTTGCATTTAGAGGTATGACTGGTCGTAAGATAGTTGCAGAATGTCAAAAAACAGGACGTGATTATTTTTATATTGATACAGGATATTTAGGTAATAGACAAAAGCGTAAGTTGTATCATCGTGTAGTACTTAATGGAATGCAACATAGCAATTATGTTGAAGTGCCCGACGACCGTTGGAAAAAATTAGACTACGATAGTAAAACAATGAATATTAATTTTCCTGGTTGGAAAAGAGAAGGTAAAGCAATATTAATTGTAACACCGAGTGAAAAACCATGTAAGTTTTACGGAATTAAAAGAGATGATTGGGTTAATGAAACTGTTGCAACAATTAAAGAAAATACAGACCGTCCTATAATTATTAGAGATAAAGGATTACGTAGAGAACGTATTGGCGACGGAAGTTTATATAACCAATTAGATGAAGATAATATTTTTGCAGTAGTAACTTATAATAGTATTGCGGCAACTGAAGCAGTAGGATATGGTATCCCTGCATTTACATCAGCACCTGGTGCGGCAGATATGCTGTGTGAAAAAGACTTTACTAAGATTGAAACTCCACGTTACGAAGACGACTACACAGTACGTAAATGGCAACATTGGTTGGCATACTGTCAATTTAGAGTTGAAGAAATGTCATCTGGACATGCACTAGACGTTATCGAAAAGTGGGATATAAGATGAGTCAGTTATCAGTTGCATCATACTTAATGGGCATTCCGCCAGGTAATTCAAATCCTGAAAAACCTAAAATTATTCATAATTTTATTAAAGGTGTAAATGCTTGCGGTGATAAAGGTGCAGTTGTTACAGGATGGCATCCTATGAATACTGATGTAGGTGTTATACAAGGATTTGTACATCCTGGAAGTAAAGACTCTAGACACTTACGTTTACGTAAAGGTGTATTTGATAATCAAATTAATAGAGGCAAACGTTGTATGATTGTAGATGCTAATTTATTTTTAGCATATGATCGTGGTAATAAACACGGATATTTAAGATATAGTTATGACGGTATTTTTCCTACTACAGGTGAATATTGTTACGATGCACCAGATCCTAATCGTTGGGCAAGAATGAAAACTCAATTAGGAATTACAGTCAAGCCGTGGAATCTTGACAACGGACCTACTGTACTAATTTGTTGTCAGCGCGATGGTGGTTGGAGTATGGATGAACAACAAGTGGTTCCTTGGTTAGTAAGAACTATTAATGAAATTAGACATCATACTGACAGACAAATTATTATTAGATTTCATCCCGGCGATAAAAAGAAAAGAGATCATGTACGTAATTTAGCAAAATATAAAATATCCAAAATACGTATAAGTTCTAATGAAGATATTATGCAAGACTTTGCTATTGCAAAATGTGTAGTAAACTATAACAGTAGTCCTGCTATTGTAAGTGCTATTGAAGGAATACCAACTATACAATTAGATGCAAGTAGAAGTCAAGCCAGCGGAGTAGTTCATACAAATTTTGAGGCAATTGAAAACCCACAAATGTTTGATAGAGATCCTTGGCTAACTAAGTTAGCACAGTGTCATTGGACGTTAGACGAACTAGCAACAGGAGAAGCCTGGCGCCACATGCGTAGATGGGCAGTAAAGGAATAATATGAAAATTACAGCAGTTACAACATTTCATGCAGAAGGCATGTTAACATATGGGCAAAGATTAATAGACAGTTGGCAAGAACAAGTTGATCCTAAGATTACTTTAGTTGTGTATGCAGAAGGGTGCGAGCCAGAAATAAACGGAACTAATGTTGAAGTAATTGATGCTAAACTAGTATTACCAAAACTAAATGCATTTAAAGAACGTTGGGCCAATGTACCAAAAGCAAATGGTAAATGTCCATGGCCAGAAAAACGTCCAAGAGATCATCATAAAGAATTTAAATGGGACGCAGTACGTTTTGCTAACAAAGTATATGCAGTGTTTGATGCATGTGAAGAAGAGAATACAGATTATGTAGTTTGGGTTGACGGAGATACTTATGTACATAGTCCGTGGAGTTATGAAGACTTTGCTAGACTATTGCCAAAAGAAAGTTGGCTTACATATGTAGGACGCGGACAAGGTTCACAGACATGGCCCGAGTGTGGATTCTATGGTCTTAATATTAAAGACAAACAATGTCGTAAGTTTTTAGAAGACTTTGAAGAAGCATACGAAGATGCCGAAGGTCCTAACGGAATATTTAAATTAGCAGAATGGCATGATAGTTTTGTATTTGGTCATATACTTAATAAACACAGAAACTATAATCCAAGGGTACTTGATTACAGTGCAAGTATCTACGTCAAGACTGCTAAGACAGGTGGCGGCGGACACCCATTAATTAATACTGAATTAGGTAGATGGATTGATCACATGAAAGGTGGTCGCAAACACGATGGTCATAGTAAGCGTAAAGACTTAATGGGACATCGGAAAGAAGCATATTGGAATGAAATTTAGTCTTTGGACCAATTATGGCGCACTTAATAGCAAGCCTGTTTTTTCTGCTTTCGAGCGCAGTCTTTTGGATCGTAAGCATACTGTTTTATATAATGATAATGATGCCGATGTTAATGTTATTTGGAGTGTACTATGGAACGGTAGAATGGCTCCGAACCAAGCAATTTGGGGACAGAAAAAACCAACAATAGTATTAGAAGTTGGCGGTATCAAACGCGGAACTACATGGAAAGTTGGACTAAATGGCATTAATAGAGATGCTTATTTTGGTCCTAGTAGCAACGACAATACTCGTGCTAATGAACTAGGACTTAAATTAAAACCGTGGAAGTACAACGGAAAATATATTCTTATAGCAGGTCAGCACGATAAAAGTTTACAATGGCAAGACATGCCTCGTATGAGTAACTGGTTCTTAAATACGTACGATGAAATACGTAAACACACAGATCGTCCTATAATCTTTAGACCACATCCGCGATGTAGACTAGAACACATAGAACGCGGATTACGTCATGTAGAAAGACAAGAACCAAACCATATTGCAAATACTTACGATGATTTTGATATGGGCTTTAAGGACATATGGGCTACTGTAAGTTGGTCAAGTAACCCTGGCGTACACAGTGTTATAAACGGTGTGCCTGCATTTACAGGCCCAAGTAGTCTAGCATTTGATGTTGCAGAGCAAAATTTACATAACATTGAAACCCCACTGTATGGCGATCGAACACAATGGCTTAACGATTACGCACATACTGAATATACCATCGAAGAAATTTCTGAAGGAATCCCACTTAAACACTTGACTTCTAAGTTATAATATAGTATAATGTAAACATGAAGTTAGAAACAGTTGAAGATTATCTTGAAGTTCTTGCCGGATTACAAGGTGATACAAAAATTAAAATTGAAAGTACTGATTGCACTATTCTTTATAGTATTGCAAAACAAGTCTTTAGAGGTAAAGCATTTACTGATAGACAACTTGATGTAGTATGCTTAAAACTTAATCAGTATAGCAATCAATTTTCTACTGCGGGATATATTAACTTAGGAGACGTTGTTAGTATGCAGTCTACAAGACAACCATTAAGATCAGTTGATCGCTCGCAATGGATTAAAATTGTGGATAAGCCTGTTATGAACAGACCACAATTTGTATCTTCAAGGTTGAAAAAAGTTGCTGAACCAGAACCAAATAAAGATTCTTATATTGCTATTAGATTTCCTTTTAGTAAAAAAATTATTCAAGTAATTGAGAAACTAGCACACGAACATCGCATAGGTTATTATCACGAAAAAGGTACACACATACATTATTTTAAACTAACTGAAAATACTGTATATGATATTGTAAAAGCATTTGAAAATAAAAATTATGATATTGATTCTGAAATTTTAGAATACGTAGAACAAATTAAAGATATTAAAAACAATCCAAAAGATTATGTTCCTGGAGTATATGATTTAGAATTAAAAAATACAACAACTTCTTTGAACAAAAAAATTACTAATCATCTTGGTGAATTATCTGCTCAAAATGTTTATCTATACAAAGATAGATCATTGCTGTACGGATTAACTCACTTTGACGATATACATACACATACTAATAGTAAGTCAATTCTTACTCAGAGAATTATTAAAAGAGATGAACCTAGTATTTTTATTTCCCAAAACGAATGGCACTTTGATGCAGTTGTATCTTCAGTTGTTGAATTAAAACGTTTTCCTTTATTGATAGTATTACCTGATACAAATATATTAGATCATCTTTCAAAAACATATAATAGTTTTAAAGGATTTATTAAGCCTGATAAAATTTCAGTAATGTTTAGATTAGACAACAAAACAGACAAAGAATTTAATCAATATATAAAAGACCATAACCTAAATAATAGTCTTGCAAAAGATACACAAGTAGTGTATATTAGTAGTAGTAAGAAGTTTCCAAAACCTCTTTTTAATTCAGATTGGCAAATGGAGTCAGTGTTGTTTTTAGAAAGTATTAGAAATACAAAATTAGAACACTATCTTGTTAGCGATTTAATTATTCATTATGACGAGATAGAATCACAGTTTGGAACTTATACTAAAGGAACTGGGACGATACAAAAAATATGAGTACATGTAAACTTATAATTGAAGACGAAGTAAACATTAAACTAGAAGGTCTTGATGTAGATATTCGACGCAAACTTAGTAATGCACTAAAGTTTGAAGTACCATATGCACGTTATATGCCACAATATAAACTAGGACGCTGGGATGGTAAGGTTGCTTTCTTTGGCTTAGGAGGTACAGGATATGTTAATCATCTTGGTATAGTTAGCGAAGTACTAGAAAAGTATAACGTACAAATAGTCGACATTGAAGATAGAAGACATCCAATTGATTTAAAATTTACTCCAGTTACAGAACGCTATTGGGCAGACCAAGGTGTTGTGTGGCCGGAAGGACACCCTGCAGAAGGTGAAGAAATTATTCTGCGAGATTATCAAGTTGACGCAATCAACAACTTTATTTCTAATCCACAAAGTCTACAACAGATTGCTACAGGCGCTGGTAAAACAATTACAACTGCTACGTTATCACACATAAGTGAACCGTATGGGCGTAGTATTGTTATTGTACCTAATAAGTCCTTAGTAGAGCAAACCGAAGAAGACTATATTAACTGTGGATTAGACGTAGGGGTATATTTTGGAGACAGGAAACAATTAGGTAAGACTCATACTATATGCACTTGGCAAAGTTTGAATATACTTGACAAGAAGCACAAAGATGGCTCAGCAGTGTTATCACTTGCAGAGTTTCTTGAAGATGTGAGCACTATCATTGTCGACGAAGTACACCAAGCGAAAGCAGAAGTTCTTAAGAACTTGCTCACTCGCAACCTACGTAACGCTCCTATCCGCTGGGGACTAACAGGCACTGTGCCAAAAGAAAAGTTTGAATTCGAAAGTATTCATGCTAGTCTTGGTCCTGTAATTGGTAACATCTCAGCAAAGGAATTACAAGACAAAGGAGTATTATCCCAATGTCATGTTAATGTAGTACAACTAATTGATACAGTAGCACATAGTGGCTACCAAGAAGAATTAAAATACCTTGTAACTAATCAAGCAAGAGTAGAATATATAGGCAAACTATTAAACACAGTAAAACAATCAGGCAACACACTAATACTAGTAGACAGGATTAGTGCAGGCGAAATGTTAGCAGAACTAATACCAGATAGTACATTTGTAAATGGTGCTGTTAAAGTTAAAGACAGGAAAGAAACATACGATACGATTCGCGAAGGAACTAATGAAGTTATTATTGCAACTTATGGAGTTGCGGCAGTAGGACTTAATATCCCTCGCATCTTTAATTTGGTTCTACTTGAACCAGGTAAAAGTTTTGTAAGAGTTATCCAATCTATCGGTAGAGGCGTAAGAAAGGCAAAGGACAAAGACTTCGTGCAAATATGGGATCTTACATCAACATGTAAGTATGCGAAGCGGCACCTTACCCAGCGTAAAAAGTTTTATAAGGAAGCCCAATACCCATTCACAATAGAAAAAGTGGATTGGAATTAACTATGAGAATATTAACATTAGAAAATCAAACTTATCATTTAGATAAAGTCCCTGACGAGATTGAGGAAGACATTAGATTTAGTGTACTTGATAATAGTAACCCTAAAGAGCCTGATTTCTTCTTTATGCCTTTGATTTTTTTAGAATCGTTTAGTGCGCCTGCTATGGTACTTGATATCGGCGGTAATGAAATTACTATGCCGTTAGATTGGTGTATAGCAGTTGGCGACAGTGAGTCTGGAAATGATTTAGAGGTATTACCATTAACAAGTTTAAACGATAGAGGATTTGAAGCGTTTCTTTTTAATCCTTTAACAAGTTATACAACTAGTTTTACAGAAGTAAAAATTGTAAACTTTTATAATGACGTTAAATGGTATTTTCCCAAAATGAAAAATGGACAACTATTGAGTGTGCCAATAAGTGAAGGTAATAATTCAAAGTGTGCATTTTTTGTAAAAGACATTAGTCGACAAAGTGAACTAATCGACTACGCGGCATTGCTTTAAGGAGGTAATTATGAAAGCAGGAAAAGTATGGGGTCAAACAGAATTGATCCACGCAAATGGTGTACTAGAGTTTCACCGTATTGAATACAAAGCAGGTTACAAGTGTTCGGAACACGAACATCAATATAAATGGAATGGCTTCTTTGTTGAGTCGGGCAAGATGCTTGTTCGGGTTTGGCAGGATGATCAAGGACTAGTTGACGAAACTATTCTTGAAGCAGGAGACTTTACACAAGTTAAGCCTGGAAAGATTCATCAGTTTGAAGGACTAGAAGATGGTGTAGCATTTGAACTATACTGGGCCGAGTTTAATCATAATGATATTGTTCGTAGAACAAGCGGAACGTCAGTGAAGTAAATGATTAATATCAAACAAAATATGCTATGGCCTACAATGGTTTTTGAAATTGAAATGCCAGATTACAATAAGATCAAAAAAGATCTTGTTGAGTATATCAAAGTTTGTAAAGTTGAAGAAATACCTTTGAAGAACGGTATAGGACCTCATGAGCAAAGACACAAAAAGTTTTTACAAGAAAGTTATCCAACATTGTTTGCTAATAATGACAATGAAGTATTTAATAAAGTAAAAGAGTTTTGTATGCAAATGACTCTAGAAGTTGCTCAAGGTGTAAATAAAGATCATACAGACACTAGTGATTGGATGATACGTCCATCAGATAGTTGGTACCATATAACAAAAGATAAAGGGTATCATGATATACATACACATGCATTTAGTCCGTGGTGTGGAATCTTTTATGTTGATAAAGGAGATTCTGATAACGAAACACAAAATGGTATAAATCGATTCTATAATAATATGGAGTTTCCTATACTTGGACTAGGCAATGATTATTATGGAGATTACTTTGATGTTGACATTGAAGATGGTAAACTTATTGTGTTTCCAGGTAACTTAGGTCATTCAGCATTACCTTATTACGGAAACAAAGATAGAATAGTAATAAGTTTCAATACAGAAATAACAGATAAAAAAATGTTAGATAGTAATGAAAGCAAATAAACTACATCAATGGATTGCTGATTGGGTTGAGCAGTTAGACAAAAATAAAAAATGTCCTTATGCAAAACCTACTGTTGACAAAGATAAAATGAAAGCAGTTATGTTAAATAGCATTGATGCTTACCACTTCTGGTCAAGCGTTTCCAATGAAGCAGAACAATTTGACGACACATACGATGTAGTAATAGTAGCAATGGATACTGACGAAACTATAATAACTCCGCAACAAATGCAAGGCGGAGTCGATAGTTTTAATGCAGGCTACAATAACAGGAATATAGATTTGTGGTGTTTGAATCTATATAACGATGTATACACAATGGTATTAATACAACGTGTAACCAAATTAGACGATGCAAGTAGGACGTTTGAAAAGAAAGATTATTACAAAGACCAACATCCTTACATGTTTAATAAACACATAATAACAAGAAGAAATATGAGAAAACGGTTGACAAAAACCTAAATAACTTATATAATATAACAACTATAGACATCCACGTCTAAAACTCGGAGAATAAAAAATGGATATTAAATACGAAGATGCTAACGTTTCAGAACTAATTAAAGAAAGAATTAGTGATGACAAGGCCCGCTTTTGGGCTGGAGATAACATTAGTAAATACCTTGAAGAAGGTGATAAACAAAAACTTATTGAAGAACTTACACCTAAGTTTGAAGCAGTACTAGATAGTTTAGTAATTGATCGACACAATGACCCTAACAGTATGGATACTGGTAGACGTCTTGCTAAGATGTATATTAACGAAATTATGAGCGGCAGGTATGATCCTATACCTAATGCAACTGCATTTCCTAATCATGTAGATGATGGTTATAAAGGATTGCTAGTAGTACGCAGTGAACTTAAAAGTATGTGTTCACATCATCACCAACCAGTTAGTGGCGTTGCATACATTGGTATCATTGCGGCAGACAATCTAATTGGTCTTTCAAAGTACACAAGAATTGCACAGTGGTGTGCAAGGCGCGGGACATTACAAGAAGAATTAAACAACGTAATTGCTCGTGAGATCATGGCGGCAACTGGTAGTGAAAACGTCGGCGTTTACATTCAAGCAACACACGGATGTTGTGAGAATAGAGGCATCGGTGCTCACTCTAGTCTAACACAAACCACAGTGTTAGAAGGGGCGTTTAAGAATGATGCAGGAACAAAGAAGGAATTCTTTGACAACATCAAACTACAACAACAATTTGCTCCACGATAATTTTAACAAAAGGAGAACATATGTTCAATAAACTATTAGAAGGTGTCGATAGGACACTCGTAAGAAATCTAGTTATTTTACACACGCTTGTAATTGCTGTGTCAAATTATCTAGTTACAATTAGATTTGATTTATTTCCAGGTGCAGAACTGCCCTTGTTTGGATCATTCCCATTAGCGGCGGCGGCGTTTACATTTCCGATCGTTGTTGTAGCAACTGACTTGACAGTACGTCTAGTTGGTAAGCAAGCAGGTAGAGCCGTTGTAGCAATGGCAATTATTCCTGCTATTGTAGCATCAGTACTAGTACTATTAGCACTAGGTGACGAACATGCATACAGAGTAGGACTAGCATCAGGTACTGCATATGCAGTAGGTACAATGCTTGACGTATATGTATTCCAACACATTCGTGAAAGAATGAGTGCTTGGTGGATTGCTCCAGCAGTATCAACTGTTGCGGCAAACATCATTGATACATATGCATTCTTCTACACAGCATTTTATCCTGCACCGTGGGTTGGACCAGTAGCATTCAACAATACATTAACAAAAATTGTTGTAGGCTTAATTGTGTTCCTACCAGCATACGGCTTGTTACTTTCATACTTGAAAAACAAGTTTGGTGTAGACGCTTTAGTTCTTAAAGACGAAGTAAAGCCAACAACTAAAAAGAAAGCACCAGCCAAGAAAAAAGCAAAAATTAAGAAATAATGTTTTTTTCATCGTCATATGTCAAGCAATTAAAAAGTGTTCATAACTACGAACACAGGCCTTCAGGGTTCGGAGCCAATACAAAAAAGTTAGGACAGTTTAATAACTATTTTGAAAAATGGCAACCCCAAAGTATGCTAGACTATGGCTGTGGTAAAGGTTGGATTTTAAATTCATTAGTAGAGTCGTACCCTTCATGTAATATTGTTGGGTACGATCCTGCTGTTAATGAATACCAAGTTTGTCCACAAACAACATTTGACTGTGTGTTTAGTATAGATGTTCTAGAACACATAGAACCAGATTATATAGATTCGGTATTAGATCATATTAACCAGTTATCAAATAAATTTATTTGGTTGAGGATAGATACATTACCAGCAAGAAAAAGATTACCAGATAAAAGAAATGCACATCTTATTATTGAACAACCTCCGTATTGGATTGAAAAAATAAAAAAACATATTGACGGTGAAATTGTTTATGAGATGTTTGGAAAAAAGGCAAAACTAGATGTCGCAATCGAGAAGTAAAATGATACCAGGAGAAGCATTACTATACACTAGGGCTAATGGTGTTGTATATGCTCAGTACAGAGATCCCCCGCATAATGATATACCAAGATGGATCATAGGCGGCGATCCAGGAGCAGTAGCAAAGGCACAGGGAGACTTATTAAATTATGCAGAATGGAAACATTTATGCGAGATAGCAGAAGATAATCCAACAATCAAACTTTTGTTAGACAAATTAATTAACACATACTATATGGCAAAGGAGGAACAATGAAATTTATTGCGGCAATGGACCATAGTGGTGGATCAACAGGTGGCGTATTAGAACGTTACGGTTGCGAGTACACAGAAGAAAACAAAATGGATTTAGTACATGAAATGCGGTTACGTATGATTACTTCACCAGACTTTAATAGTAATAATATTTGGGCGGCAATCTTATATAAAGATAGTGTCGAAAGAGGCGCAGTTGATGTATTAGGTAATAAAGGTATTGAGGCAATACTTAAAATTGATAGCGGCTGTCATATGAACGGGTTACTAAAAGATTTTGAGGTAGACGATATGATTGACTATGCTCTTACAAAAGGTTGCACAGGAACTAAGATGCGTAGTATTGTAAAGACACCTAATATATTAAATGCAATATTAGATCAACAATTTGAATTAGCAACAGTAATATATAACGCAGGACTTATGCCAATTGTCGAACCAGAAGTTCCTATCGAACATGAAATGAAAAACATGTTAGAAGAAATGCTTACTAGAGAATTATACAATAGATTAGACAAATTTGACGGCAAGTGTATATTAAAACTTACATTACCAGACACACCAAACCTGCATCACAAACTAACACAACATCCTAATGTTTCAAAAGTAGTAGGCCTTAGTGGTGGATATAATACTAGTGAAGCATGTAGTAGACTAGGATTACAAGATGATATGACGGCAAGTTTTAGTAGAGCCTTAAGTGAAGGATTATTTGTTACACAGTCAGAAGAAGAGTTTAATCAAAGACTTAGTAAAAATATTAAACTAATAACAGAAGCGAGTGAATAATGGCACACAGTACAGAAGCAAACTTATTTGAAGTAGGCGACTTTATTAGTCACGCAGGAAATAAACTAGCATGGAAGATTGAGTGCGATGCTATACGCCCAAGATGGTGGGATGGACTTGCACGTATGATTATGGACTACCAAACAGAACCTTTTAGTAAAGTAGTTGGTATCCCACGTGGAGGCTTACCACTACAATATGCAATGGAACAATACGTTACACCCGGCGATCATCCTTGGATGGTAGTAGATGATGTGTATACAACGGGTACTAGTTTTAGAGAGTTTTGTACAAACAATCAAACAATGTTTGCATACAAGTGGTGCATCTTTGCACGTAAACCTATTGAAGGCGATGAGCCACATGACGTGAAAGCGTTGTTTACAATGCCAGGAGTAAACGTATGAGAATTATAGCAGGCCCTTGCCAACATGAAACTTTAGAACAAAGTTTAGAAATTGCAAAAGAGTGTAAACGTGTATGCGACAAGTATGGTATTGAATATTACTTTAAAGCAAGTTTTGATAAAGCAAATAGAAGTAGTATGCAAGGCGTACGGGGATTAGGACTTGTACCTACTCTACATGCATTTGCAGATATGAAACATGAAATCCAAGGTTTAAAAATTCTAACTGATGTACATAGTGTAGAACAAGTTAGACAACTTAGCGACAATCCTTCAGTAGATGTTTTACAAATACCTGCGTTCTTGTGCAGACAAACAGACATCATCAAAGAAGCATGCCGTAGTGGAAAAATAGTAAATATTAAAAAGGGACAATTCTTAGCCCCTTGGGATGTCAAAGGCATCTTATCTAAAACAGACGGTGCTAAAGATGTCTGGATAACTGAAAGAGGAACAAGTTTTGGTTACAATAGCCTTGTGGTCGACTATACTGGTCTTATGTATATGCTCGATAGTCTTAACTGTGATATTGTGTTTGATGTTACGCACTCTGTCCAAAAACCCGGAGGACTGGGGAATAGTAGCGGCGGGAATCGTGATTACGTGCCTGGGCTCGCTCGTGCTGGGTCTGCTCTTGGGATCACTTCCTTCTTCATCGAAGTCCACCCTGTGCCTGATGACTCGCCAAGTGATGGTCCAAATATGCTTAGACTAGATGACTTTGAACAGGTAGTAAAAGACATTGTAGCATTTAATTATAAAGGACCTAGTAAATGAAAACAGCAATACTAATTCCAGCACGTTACGGTAGCACACGCTTTGAAGGAAAGCCACTATGTATGTTAGATGGTGTTCCAATGATAAAACGTGTGTATGACGCTTGTACAGCGTCTAAGATACCAACATACGTGCTTACTGACGATACACGTATTGCACAAGTGTTTAGCAACACAAGTGTTGTTATAGACGACCATCCATATGAAAACGGTACTGAAAGATGTGCAGGTGCAGTTAACTTAGACTATATGAAAAAGTACGATCAGTTTATTAATGTACAAGGTGACATGCCAGATGTAACATTACAAATGATTGAACGTTGTGTTGAGTGGTTAAAGTATTATCCTATCAGTACAGTATGGACAGACATGCCAGAAGAAATGCAAAACAATCCCGACTCAGTAAAAATGGTTAGAGCAGGAGATCAGTGCTTATGGTTTGGTAGAGGCATGACAGGCTATGGCGAATGGCATTTGGGTATCTATGGATATAGACGCGATGCATTAGAACTATATTCAGATTTAGAAGTTACACAAGAAGAAGAAGTTGAAAAACTAGAGCAGTTACGCTGGCTAAAAAATGGTTGGCAAATAGGCTGTAGTAGTGTACAATTTAAGGGTACAGAAATTAATTCACCAGAGGATGTAGATATATGGCACAAACAAGACTCCCAATAAAAGATATACTAGGCGCTATTGATATGGGTGCTAAAAACGTATGGGATGAGTTTACTGATGATGAACGCAAACAGGTGTCATTTTGGCTTCTTAATCGTTATATAAGCGGCGTACAAGGGTCAACAGATGTACAAGCGTTAGCAGTGTTCAAAACTAATGAATACTATAATAAGAACTATATGAACGTATCTAAGCACACTAAACTTATGTGGCAATTACTTTGTTTGTCTGGCAACACACAAAAGATAGAATATCATCCATGGATTGGTTTTAAGAAAAAACCTACTAATAGTACAGCAGGTGCAATCAAATTATTTCAACAACTATATCCAAATATGAAACAACGCGAAGTTGAAATGCTTGCAGGTATGCATACTAAAAAAGAATTAAAACAAATAGCAGAAGAATATAACATTGAAGGTATAAAATTTTGAGTACACTGTATGCTGTAGGATGTTCACACACACGTTATTGTTGGCCAACATATGCTGATATACTTGGACAAGAATATGATAAGTTTGAGAACTGGGGACAGTCAGGATTTGGTAATCTTGCTATCATGCACAGGGCATTAGAGATTGCAGAGCAAGTAGGACCTGATGATAAGATAATTGTACAATGGACTTATCCAACTAGGTTTGATTTTCATCGTAAAGGTGATGGATGGTACCAAGGTGGAAACTTACAACACAACTATGACCAAGTACAACAAACTATTAATAGATATGCATATGACCCAGATAGTTACCAGTGGCATACTGAAACATATGTAAAACTTATAAAACAATATCTTGATATGAACTGTGGTGATTTTCATATGTTAGGTGCAGACTTTGATGTAACTGAAGTAGTAGAGTTTCCTGATGCTAAAGAAGCATTACCGCCATTATGGATTATGAATGACTTAGATATACCTCATAGAAAATTTTTGAATGTACGTCCAACTAAAAATCCTATTCCTCGTTTAGAACAAGACGATCACTGGACACCTCAACATCATTTAAAATATTTAGAAAAAGCGGGCTTTACAATTACAGAAAAGATGTTACAATATGTTAATAATGCAGAAAGTTTATTAGATGAAATTAAAGATTGGAAATGGATCAACCACAGGATGGTCGAGCAAGGTTATACTGAAGGCGGCGATTATGGCCGATTCTAAATCAGACAAGCCTTATGTATGTAAGTATTGTGGTACGGGTTATACAAGAGAAAAAACTCTTGCAGTACATATGTGTGAAAAGAAAAGACGTGCCTTACAAAAGAATGAGAAACGTGTACAATTAGGATTCTATGCATTTAATAGATTTTATGAAACGTCAATGGCAAGTAAGAAAGCAAAGACATACGAAGACTTTTCTAATAGCCAATACTATAATGCATTTGTAAAGTTTGGTAGTTTCATAAGTAATGTAAAACCTTTGTATCCAGAAAAATATATTGACTACGTTGTTACTAGCGGAGTTAAACTTGATCATTGGTGTAGAGAAGAAATGTATGAAAAATATGCTGTTGAACTTATACGTAAAGAAGGAGTTGAAACAGCATTAGAACGCAGTGTTATAACTATGATGGAATGGGCCGATGAACAAGATAATGCAACATGGAATCATTACTTTCACTACATTTCTCTTAACAGAGCAGTATGGCATTTAAAGGACGGAAAGATAAGTCCGTGGCTTGTATTAAATTGTAAGTCAGGAAAAGAAATGCTATCTAAATTAAACAACGAACAACTAGAAATGATCTTTCATGTTATGGATCCAAGTCATTGGGCAATGAGGTTCAAGCGTAACCCTAAAGATGTTGAACTAGTTAAGACAGTAGTAAAGGAAAGTAATTTATGAATTTAATATATTATCCAAACTCTTTTTTATCAAAGCAAGTTAAAGTGTTTGACATTGAGAACCCTCCAGTTGATCCTAAAGAGTTAAAAGCCAACATGGTAGAGATAATGTTAAGTAATAATGGTATAGGCCTTGCGGCTAACCAAGTTGAATTCGATGGTCAAGTTTTTGTAATGGGTGACAAACAAGAGAATGCAACTATTTGTATTAACCCACAAATACTACAACACACAAAAGAGACAGTACAAGATATGGAGGGCTGTTTAAGTTTTCCAAACATGTATGTTAAAGTAACTCGTCCTAAAGAAATACTTGCTGAATGGTATGATGAAAACTTAGAAAAGCAAACTGTAAAGATTGATGGATACAGTGCTAAATGCTTTTTACATGAATGGGATCATTTGCAAGGAGTTACATTTAAAGATAGAGTAAGCAAATTAAAATGGGACATGGCTACAAAGAAAGCAAGGAAGTATAAAAATGTTTCAATGGCATAATCCAACTGCACAAATGCAAGGAACATATACCGACTGGTCTGATAAGAATACTGAAACTTTCCAATCACTATTGACAGAAGTAGGGCAAGTGTGTATACTAATAGAGACAGCAACAGATCCTAAAAACCCATATGGGTTTGAACAAGTTACTGCTAAAATTATAAGTACACTAGGTAAACTAGATTATGTAGAAGGACAACAATACATTATTATACAACTACCAAACATTAAGGATGTCAAATATGATTAGAGATAAGAAGGATACAAAAGATTATACAACGCCGTCGCCAGCAGAACTACAGCGTGAACTTGATGAGCGCATGGCTAAGTTTCTAGCAAAGGGTGGAGCAATAGAAAAACTAGATCCTATGAAGCCTACTAAAGAACAACTAAAAAGTTGGACTGTGTAAATGCCTGATATTGATATTGACTTTGCTGACAGAGATATAATCTTAAGTAAGATACAACACCGTGTGGCAAAACTTGATACAGGTAAAAAACATAACACAGGTGTGTATGCTACAGAATGTCCGCACAATCCTGTAACCAATCTCTCAACTATTGATTATGAAACAGCAGAAGAACGAGGATACTTTAAATTAGATTTTCTAAATGTGTCTATATACAAAGATGTAAAAGATGAGACACATTTAATGAGCCTAATGAGAAAGGAGCCATTATGGGAGTTATTAGTTCACGAGGACTTCGTAGAAAAAGTCTTTCATCTGTCAGGACACGACAGACTATTGAAACAATTGAAGCCACAATCGGTAGAACAATTGGCGGCAACACTAGCGATAATACGTCCAGCAAAGAGACATCTAGCGAACGAGAGTTGGGAAAAGATACACAAAGAAGTTTGGCAAAAGCCAACAAACGGTGATTACTTTTTTAAGAAAGCACACGCTGTTTCTTATGCAATGGCGTGTGTAGTACACATGAATTTATTGTGTGAAAAATTTAAGACCTAAGTTTTTTAATCAATTGAACGTTCTTACGTTTAACTCTTTTAATTGACATATTATTCAAATTAACAGTAGGTCCTACACTTACTTTTACATCTTTACTATTCATAGTCATAATAGAATACTTAAATTTTTCTAATTCATTACGTAAAAAGATGTTAATTGGAATTAATCTATTTGATTCCCACCACCATACATCACCTAAATTTAAAAAGTCTTGTTGCTCTTTTGGTGAGCGAAGATCAGTATACACATACATTGAAGTAACGTACTGGTCTTGATTTATTATTATTCCAACATACTCGTTGCCGCCATATTGTACGACACTTATAAATGGAAAATTTGATTCTATGTCTTTTGTTAACATCTGTTTCCGATAAATATAATTATGCAATTAATACCTAGATATTTAGTCAATAACAGAACCACAGTCGTAATAAACGACAGCGGATTCATAACGGAGTATAGACCAGTGTACACAAGAAACTTAAAAATTTATAGAGGCATTGATAATGCATTAGAGTTTAGAATTCTTAATGCTGACCAAAAGCCTATATCATTAACAAATAAAACTGTTAAGTTAGTAGCGTTTGATGAAAACGATACACAAATACTTGACAAAACAGGAAGTAATCATGCAACCAATAAAGGACTTACAACTGTAACAGTAAGCGAAAATGATTTACTAAGTGTTAGAGATCAATTCTTAAAATATGCAATACATGTTGAAGATGCAAGTCAAAATAAAACATTAACGTATTCAAACGTACACTTTGAAAACAATGGTGTTATGCAAATATCTAGTGACGCATACCCTGGTGCTAAAGACAGTAAGAGTGTTACTACGTTTACTGAAGATTTAGGCGAAGTCGGAGTTGACGATAGTGTATGGAACAGTGAAAGTATAAATGCTGAACCAGGTATTAATGGTAACGAAGCAGTACACACAGCGGCTATATATTCTGATAGTTATGTAGGTGATGTTAAGGTACAAGCAACACTTGCTAATGCTATAGGAGCAAGTACTCCTTGGGCTGATGTTGCAACTGTAAGTTTAAACAATGAAACAGTACCAGTACCAGTAAACTTTACAGGTGTGTTTAATTATGTTAGATTCCAAGCATCAGCAGATCCAGCAGAAAAAATAACCAAAATATTAGTAAGAAACTGATTGACAAATTAGTCTAACTACGTTATAATAGTATTATGAATGTAGTAGCCGAGACAGTTCTGACATATCTGCCGCCTAAGCGTAAGACAACGCCTAGTGGTTGGACTTCATTCAACGCTCCGTGTTGTCATCATAATGGTCATACAGCAGACAAAAGAAACCGCGGCGGACTTATATCAAACCCAGACGGGGGTGTAAGTTACCATTGTTTTAATTGTGGCTTTAAGGCTAGTTGGCAACCCGGACGTAACTTTTCACATAAACTGCGTAAACTCCTACAATGGTTAGGAGCACCTGACGATATAATCAACAAGGTAGCATTTGAGGTTATGAGAGAAAACGAAGGCGTTGAAGTGCAAGGTCGTATTGCTCAGTTACCTACATTTAATACAGTACCGTTACCCGACGATGCTGTAAAGATTACTGATATAAAAGACTTTGACAAGTACAGTATTGCTATACTTGAATATATGTCTAGTCGTAATCTTAATTTAGACGATACTAACTATTATTGGTCTCCTAGTCTAGGATACCGTGATAGACTGATTATACCATTTTACTTTGAAGATAGGATAGTAGGTTGGACAGGACGTACAGTACAACCAGATAAAAATCCTAAATATCTTACTGAAGTACAGCCTGGGTTTGTTTATGGTCTTGATGAACAAGGCATTAATAAAATCTTTTGTATAGTTGTTGAAGGACAACTTGATGCTATACATATTGACGGCTGTGCATTAGGCGGGAGCGAAATATCAGATCAGCAGGCTATGCTTTTAAATAGATTACAGAAGCAAATTATTGTATGCCCTGATAGAGATAAGGCAGGCAGTAAATTAGTAGAACAAGCAATCGAAAAAGGTTGGTGTGTTAGTATGCCTGAGTGGAGCCAAGATGTTAATGATGTTAGTGAAGCAGTTAGTAAATACGGTAGACTATATACATTATACAGCATTGTTAATGCGTCTAATGAAAGTCCACTTAAAATTAGATTGAGAGCAAAGAAATGGTTTATATCAGAAAATTTATAAAATGGCTTTGTACTCCTTACACAAGGTATAAGGAAAATAAGGCTTTTAAAAAACGTATGGAAGAACTCAAGAAGAGAGATCCTTTCATTTACAAGTAAAGGAATACGGTGAAGGAAATGAAGACAGAATTCCAAATAGGGATATTTGAATTACTAAAAAGACTTCTTAAAGGAAATAGCATTGTACTAGCAGTAATCTATACGCTAGGACATGTTGTTATTGCTATGACAGTTGTTAGTACGATGACTGGCGCAAGCCTATGGGAAGCAGGTGCAGTTGCACTAGTTGAACCTAGTATTAACGGTGTATGGTTTTATGTACTGCACACATTATGGAAGAAATTTAATTCATGAACATAACATGGGGTGTGGTTGGAAACAGTCACGATGCTAGTCTGGCAGTGTTTAATACAAGACTTGCTGGTCTAACAGATCATTATAGAACAGAACTTCTTTGGGCAGGAATGTCAAAAGACTTTTCTAACGTTCCCCATGATCCTGATTTAAATTGGGAGATGTTACAACATGTTACAATTACTGAAGGACTACCTCGACCAAATAAAGTTATCTGGTATGAACGTCCTTTACTAAAAACTTTTAGACAATGGCGTGCAGGTCAGGGTTGGCTATATAAAGAAAACAATATACGCAAGTACCTGGACAAGTGGAATATATCTTGTTCTATTGAATATACCCAGCATCATGAATCACATGCCGCATACGCATACTACACTCAACCCTATGACGATTGTGCAGTAATATGTTTAGATAGTATTGGAGAGTTTGAGACCCTTACAGTATGGCACGGTAAGAACAATAAACTTAAACAAATTTATAGTCAAGGGTATCCACATAGCCTTGGACTTTTCTATAGTGCTATGACACAACGTATGGGGCTAGTGCCACAACGTGACGAATATCTTGTTAGCCAATGGGCAAAGAAAGGCGACCCTAAAAGATTAATACGTGATATGCGTAACGATCTTATTGATGTTGATCACGATAAGGATAACCCCCAAGAAATCTTAATGAAAGAAAACATGCATCGCGGATGTATGTGGTGGAAGCCTAGTCTACAATCTCAACAAGACATGTATGATATAGCGGCCGCTACACAGTTCCTATTTGAATATGCAGTAAATATACTAAGCATATATGCAAAATTACAAACAGGATCAAAGCATGTTGCTTTAGCAGGAGGCGGTGCTCTTAATAGAGATGCAGTTGATAAAATGAAACCGCACTGGGACACAGTATATGTTCCTACTAATCCAGGCGATCCTGGTAGTTGCATAGGTGCTGTATTAGCAAAAACAAAACAAAAAATAGTACTTGACAAACAATGGTATAAGGCAGTATAATAGTAGTATGACAAGACAGAATACAGATTACGGATATGATATACAAAAGGTGTATCTAGAAATGATGATGACAGACGCAGAGACGTTTGTTAGGTGTCAGGCTGTGTTTGATCCTATGACTTTTGATAGACGTTTGCAAGCACAAGCACGTTTCTTAAATGATTATGTAATTGAACATAATGCTATGCCTACATTTGATATGTTGAATGCGGCAACAGACGGTAACTTAAAACATCCAGGCCAATTAATGGAGAACCATTATGATTGGTTGCTACAAGAGTTTGAAACATTTAGTAGACACAAAGCACTTGAAGCGGCTATACTTAAGAGTGCAGACTTGCTTGAGAACGGTGAGTATGGTCCTGTTGAAGACTTAGTCAAGAAGGCTGTACAGATTGGTTTGCAAAAAGACTTGGGTACAGACTATTGGAAAGATCCAAGAAGCAGACTAGAAGGTATTAAAGATAAAAACGGACAGATCAGTACAGGCTGGGCAAGTTTAGATAAGAAATTATTTGGCGGCTTTAACAGAGGCGAACTGAATATCTTTGCAGGTGGTAGTGGTAGTGGTAAGAGTTTGTTCTTAGCAAACATGGGTGTGAACTGGGCACTACAAGGACTTAACGTAGTGTACTTGACATTTGAACTTAGTGAAGCACTTGTTAGTATGCGTGTTGATAGTATGACTACAGACATTCCAAG
>Ga0181401_1000168_pt1 | contig 26212 bp, 30 predicted proteins | sample 24SPOviralmetaG_FD_130130 | JGI IMG/M metagenome (GOLD analysis project Ga0181401, IMG submission 130130) | Marine viral communities from the oligotrophic San Pedro Time Series (SPOT) site, San Pedro Channel, CA, USA - 24 SPOT_SRF_2011-07-20 | ecosystem: Environmental > Aquatic > Marine > Strait...
AAACTCTAGTTTTAATGTATTATAAATATCACTAGATGAATGTTTTAAATATGGGCGTAAGAAAACTTACGATTTTTGACAAATTAGCTAATTAAAGGAGATAAACCTATGGCATTTCAAGTATCACCAGGTGTTCTCGTACAAGAAAAAGACGTAACAAGAATAATACCTGCTGTGTCAACTTCTATTGGTGCTGTCGCTGGACAGTTTAACCAAGGACCAGTTGATGAAGTAGTTACTATTTCGAGTGAACAAGAATTAGTAAGCACGTTCGGAAAACCAGATTCAGTTAACTTTGAATACTTTTTTTCAGCTGCAAACTTTTTACAATACTCAAACGCTCTTAGAGTAGTACGAGCACAGAATACTGGAGTTGTAAACGCAACTACAGGTGGAACTGGTATTTTAATTAAGAACACAGACGACTACACAAATAACTATGCGTCAGGTACAAATAGTGCAGGAAACTTCGCTGCTCGTACTGGTGGTGCATGGGGAAACAATCTATTAATATCAACTTGTCCGAGTGCGACAGCATACTCACAAGAACTAGCAGTAGGAAACTCAGTAGCATCAGCCGGTGCAGTCGGAGATACAACTGTTACTGTAGATGATGTTGACTTAGCAAATAACGTAATCAATGTTGGTGATGTTATTCAATTTAGTACAACAGCAGCTACAACAGACTTTGATGATGGCGAACTTTACAGAGTAACTGCTTTAAATACAGGTACAAACGTAATTACAATTGTTCAACATCCAAGAGGTACTGGCGGTTTAAAAAGAGTTGTTGCCGATAACGCAAGAATCAAAAGACGTTGGAGATATTTTGACGCTGTTGATGGTGCGCCAGGAACATCGACTTATGCTTCTACAAGAAGCGGTAGTAACGATGAAATGCACATTGTCGTTGTTGACGAAGACGGTGGAATTACAGGTGTACCTGGAGAAATTTTAGAAACTTACTCAAAAGTATCTAAAGCTTCAGACGCTAAAACTCCACAAGGTGATGACAACTATTACCCTAACGTAATATACAATAAATCAAACAACATCTACTGGATGGATCACAATTCAGCTGGTACTAACTGGGGAACAGCAGCTGCTGGATTAACTTTCACAGACGTTAAAACTCCTACGTTAGAATCACTAACTGCTGGTGCAAACGGTTCAGCTGTAACTAACGGTCAAATGAAATCTGCTTTTGAAAAATTTGCAGACGCAGAAACTATTGACGTTGGTTTGATTATTGCTACAAAGGGTGACTCAACTCACTTAGACAACTTAATTACTATTGCAGAAAACAGAAAAGACGCTGTTGTATTCTGTTCTCCAGAGAGAGCAGATGTAGTTAATGTTACAAACTCTAATACACAAACAAATAATGTAGTTGCATTTTTTGACACAATCAGATCATCATCATATGCTGTATTTGATAGTGGTTACAAATATATGTACGACAGATACAATGATGTGTATAGATATGTACCATTAAACGGCGATACTGCTGGATTAGCTGCAAGAACTGATCTAGTTGCAGACTCATGGTTCTCACCTGCTGGATTTAACAGAGGTGTTATCAGAGGCGCTGTGAAACTTGCATACAATCCTACAAAAACACAAAGAGATGATTTATATCAAGCAAGAGTAAATCCTGTGGCAACATTCCCAGGACAAGGTACTGTATTGTTTGGAGATAAAACTGCTCTTTCAAGTCCAAGTGCTTTTGATAGAATCAATGTAAGAAGACTTTTTATTACTTTACAGAAAGCAATATCAACTGCTTCTAAATTTCAATTGTTTGAGTTCAACGATGAATTCACAAGAGCAAACTTTAGAAACATTGTAGAACCTTTCCTAAGAGAAGTACAAGGTCGAAGAGGTATTACAGACTTTTTAGTAGTTTGTGATGAAACTAACAATACAGGTGATGTTATTGATAGAAATGAATTTATTGCAGAAATCTTTGTGAAACCTGCAAGAAGTATCAACTTTATCACATTATCATTTGTAGCAACAAGAACCGGCGTCAGTTTTGACGAAGTAGCGGGTTAATAAAGGAGAAATACTATGCCGAATATTAACGATTTTAAAGCTAAACTTGCTGGCGGTGGCTCAAGAGCCAATCAGTTTAAGGTAACAATGCCTTTTCCTGGTTACTCGCAAGTTGGTGGTGAAATAGAAGACTTAGCATTTTTATGCAGAGCTACATCTATTCCTGCTATGACAATTGCTAACGTAAACGTACCTTTCAGAGGTAGACAGATCAAAATAGCAGGTGATAGAACATTTGCTGATTGGTCAGTTACAGTTATCAATGATACAAATTTCAAATTAAGAAACGCATTTGAAAGATGGCAGAATGGTATTAACAATATGTCAGACAATGAGGGATTAACTAATCCAGTTGATTACCAAGTTGACGCATTTGTTGACCATTTAGACAGGAACGGAAATACTACTAAGAGTTATACTCTTAGAGGTCTGTTCCCAATAGACATAGCTGCGATTGAATTGAGTTATGACCAAGCGGACACTATTGAAGAATTTGGTGTTTCGTTTAGTTATCAATACTTTGAAGCAACAACTACTACCTAAAAAGTAGTATAAGTATATACAGAGGTAATTAAATTATGGCTGAATTATTTGGATTTTCTATAACTAGGGCTAAGAAACAAGCCGATCCAAAACAAAGCTTTACTACAACCCAAGCGGATGACGGTACACAAACCGTCGCCGCTGGGGGTTATTTTGGTTCGTACCTGGACATGGAGGGTACGGCTAAGAGTGAAGCGGATCTTATAAGAAGATATAGAGAAATAGCATTACACCCCGAGTGCGACATGGCAATCGAAGATATTGTCAATGAAGCAGTTGTGGCTAATGAATTAAAAGAAGCTGTTAAGGTAAATGTTGATAACTTACCTTACGGTGATGAAGTACGAAGAAAAGTAGAAGACGAATTCCAAGAAGTATTAAATTTAATGAATTTTAATACTAAAGGGCACGATATCTTTAGAAGATGGTACGTTGATGGTAGAATATACTATCAAAAAATTATTGACAGAAATTCTCCTAAAAAAGGAATTACAGAATTAAAATATATCGACCCTCGTAAAATCAAAAAGATTAGAGAAGTAAGAAAGAAAAGACCTGAAGGTGCAGGTCCTAATATGCTTTCTGTAGTAGATGAGTTTGTTGAATATTATATGTTCAATGAAAAAGGCGTTGCTGGTCAAACATCAGGATCAGGAATTAAAATAGCACCAGACACAATAGCATTTTGTCCTTCTGGTTTAATAGATCAAAACAAAAATATAGTTTTATCATATTTACATAAGGCAATTAAACCTGTAAATCAATTAAGAATGATTGAAGACGCAGCTGTTATTTACAGAATTGCAAGAGCGCCTGAGAGAAGAATATTTAAAATAGATGTAGGTAATTTACCAAAAGTAAAAGCTGAACAATACCTAAGAGATGTTATGGCAAGATATAGAAACAAACTTGTCTATGACGCAGCTACAGGTGAGATCAGAGATGACAGAAACTATATGTCAATGTTAGAAGATTTTTGGTTACCAAGTAGAGAAGGTGGTAGAGGTACAGATATTACTACACTACCAGGTGGACAAAACCTTGGAGAAATTACAGACATAGAATACTTTAGAGCAAAACTTTATAGAAGTTTAAATGTTCCTGTAAGTAGATTAGAAGGATCACAAGGTTTTAGCCTAGGTCGTTCTACTGAAATTACAAGAGATGAACTTAAATTTACTAAATTTGTTCAAAGATTAAGAAAGAAATTTACTGAACTCTTTAACGATTTATTAAGAACACAATTAATTTTAAAAGGTGTTATTAATGAACAAGATTGGATGAAAGTTAAAGAAAGACTTAATTACGATTTCTTACAAGACGGACACTTTGCAGAATTAAAACAAAGTGAAATGTTATTAGAGAGATTAAGATTAGCTGATGCTATGAGAGATTATGTAGGTAAATATTATTCAGTTGAGTATATTAGAAAAAATGTACTTAGACAAAACGAAAGAGAAATGGAAGAAATTGATAACCAAATCAAAAAAGAAATTGATGATGGTATTATTTCTGCCCCAGACTCAACTAATCCAGAAGGAGAATTATAATGAGTGAAAAAGAAAATAACGTTGTTAATTTTATTGATAACTTACAAACTGGAAACAATGCTGACGCTGGCGAAGCGTTTAAATCCGCATTAAGAGATAAAGTGGGAGCTGCCTTAGACGCTAGAAGACAAGAGATAGCGGCTAGTTTATTTAATAAAGATGGAACACCTGAAGCAGTACCACATAGCGATCCAAAACCGGAAGTTGCTGATGTAGGAACTTTTAATCAGGATGGATCGGTTACAACAACAGCTGACGCTAAAGACGGTCAAGCTGATATTGATTTAACAGCCGATCAAAATGACACAGAGAGTAAGTAATTTTATAAAAGAGAATCAATCTTTTGATTCCGAAGCGTACAAAAAATTAACACCAGTACTGAAAAGTGCTGTTGAAGATGTTGTATCATTGGTTAAAGAAAGAAAAGGACAAGATATAGTATATGCTTTTGATGAAGCGATAGAGCATTGTGCTATGTTTTGGCATATTAGTCAAAAAGATTTATTAGATTACTTTGACGAAGAAGTAATGGAACAATTAGGAGGAGACAAATGACAAATACTGTAATAGCAAAGGGAGAATTTATAAACAACCCTAGTGCTAACAATATTGGTAGAGCTCAATTTGTTCATTGTGTAGCTACTGGTGCAACACAATCAGTTGTAGTAAAAGAAGCGGGCGGCACAACTTTAGGTAATATTTACCTACACGGTGCTGGCGATTCTATTATAATTGAAAAAGCACCTGGTGATACTATCACAATAACAGATGGCCACGCTAGTGCTGTTGGTTCGCCGAGGTAATAATGCCTTTGGCAAAAGAAATATTAGTAGATAATAATACTAAAACTATTGTTAAGGCAAATGGTTTAAAAGACGAAGATAATCAATCTTTGGTTGAGGTAAGTGGTTTAAAAAACTCTTCTAGTGACTCGTCTTTAAATATATCTGGTTTGCATTATGCAATAGAGGGTACAGGAAGTATTCAAGTTTTTTATACTAATGACAATAGTAGAAAAATTACTTTGACAGGTAATGGTGCATATCCAAGACCTGAAGATGAGTCATTAGGTTATGTTAAGGGAGATATTAATATAACAAGCGACACAAACGTAAATAAATATAATATAATAATAGAATGTCAAAAAAGAGAAGGTTTTAATTAATGGCTGATACAGTAACAACACAAACATTAACAGATACATCTGGTGTAAAGTTTGTTGTAAAGTTAACTAACATATCTGATGGTACAGGAGAAACTTTAGTAAAAAAAGTTGACGCTTCTGAATTAACTTTTATGACCGAAGATGGCAATAGAAAAATTGCAAAAATATGGTACTCTGTAAATACATCAAACAGTAAATCAGCTGTTGAGTTAGTTTGGGACGGAGATACAAATTCTACTGCCATGGTTTTAGGTGGTAATGGTTATTGGGATTTAAGAACATCAGGAAATGAAGTTACAAATAGTGCAACTACACCAAATGGTGATTTGTTATTGACAACAAAAAATTTTGCAAACGGAGATAACTATACTTTAATTATAGAATTTAGATAATCGAAAGGCTATATAATGATAGATTATGGAAATGCTATTCATCCTAATTGTGGTGAATACGAAAACATCAACGACATATTAGTAACACCATTTTTCACAAAAGAATTTTGTAATACTTTATGTGAAGTTTCGAAAAAATTAGATAACAAGTTTTCTTTCTGGCAACAAAATCATACTACACATAGCCATGAAGGTGATTTATATTTTAATCAGTTATACTTTAGTGATATAAGTCATTTTTTATTTGTAGATTTTACAAAGCATTATTCTAAACACATACTCCCAATAATTGCAAAAGAATGGCCAGTAACAACTATTGATGGTTGGTATTCGCCTTTTGTAGTTAAGTATGATAGTTCGAATAAGGATACACTACAATTACATAATGATATTAGTTTGATTACACTAGTGGTAAAATTAAATGATGATTACGAAGGTGGTCACTTAGAGTTTCCAAGACAAGGTTATTCTGGTAAAGATTTACCCGTAGGTTATGCTCAAATTTGGCCAAGTGCTGTAACACATCCACATAGGGTTACACCGGTAACTTCTGGTATGCGTTATTCAATGACAAGTTGGACATGGCCATATAGTTGGAATGATCCAATGGGTATAGGATATGATGAGAAAATTCACGGTTTAAGAGTAAAAGATGTATAAATATATACAGAGGTAGGGAATATGAAATTAATTTCAGAGGAAGTTTCAAACGCAGAATATCTTGTAGAAGAAACAAACGGCAAAAAAGATTATAAAATTAGAGGTATCTTTCTTCAATCAAATATGAAGAATAGAAATGGAAGAGTTTATCCAAAAGACATTTTGGAAAACGAGGTGACGAGATACAATAAAGAGTTTATCAATAAGAAAAGAGCTTTCGGTGAGTTAGGACATCCTGACGGACCTACAGTTAATTTGGAAAGAGTTTCACATATGATTACGAAACTTCATCCAGATGGAAATAATTTTATTGGTGAAGCAAAGATAATGAATACACCATACGGTAAGATTGTAAAAGGTCTTATAGATGAAGGCGCTCAATTGGGTGTTTCTAGTCGTGGTATGGGCTCATTAATACAAAGAAACGGTGCAAACTACGTTAAAGATGATTTCTATCTTGCTACCGCTGCTGATATAGTTGCAGATCCATCAGCTCCAGACGCTTTCGTTGAAGGTATTATGGAAAACAAAGAGTGGGTTTGGGACAACGGTGTCTTAAAAGAAAAAGACATTGAAGCTTGGAAAAGTCAAGTCCAAACTGCAAAACAGCGAGCATTAGAAGAATCAAAACTAAAAGTATTTGAATCTTTTCTTAAAAAACTTTAGTTTTATAAATATCTTGTAAGAAAGAAATTTAATAAACGTTTATTAAAATAATTAAGGAGATTTCTTATGGCCGAAACAGAAAATAAGTTAGAGGTGTTGGAACAAGAAGCAGTAGTAGAGGCGCAAGCCAACCCTATGGCTGATGCTCCAAAAAAGAATGCTGTAGCAGCTGAACCAACTCATCTGAAAAACGATGCTGAGGATTTAGGTGCACCTGTAGTAAAACCTACTGACAGCAATCCGGACGCAACTAAAAAATCTAAACAGGTTTCTGGTGACGCTCAACAAGCAAATGCTGGTGCTGCTGAGGCAATGCCAAAATTAAAAGAAGAGCAAGACGAGGAAACTGTCGAGGCAGATGATTCTTCAAAAGAAGTTGTTAAAGAGGAAGAAATCGTGGAAGAAGATGAAAAAATCGATGTATCCGCTGATGTCGAAGCTTTAACAAAAGACGAAGATTTATCTGAAGAGTTTAAATCGAAAGCTGCTACTATTTTCGAAGCTGCTGTTAACTCAAAAGTTAAAGAAGCAAAGAAGAAAATGATGGCTGGTTACGAAGAAAAACTTAAAGAAGAGATTGATACTGCTAAGGGCGAACTTGTAGAAAAAGTTGACTCATATCTATCATATGTTGTAGAAGAGTGGATGAAAGAAAACGAGATAGCGCTTGAAAGAGGTATCAAAGGAGAAATTGCCGAGGACTTTATATCTGGTTTGAAAAAACTATTTGAAGACCATTACATCGATGTCCCGGATGAAAAATATGACGTGCTTGAAGATCAAGCTTCAAAAATTGAAGACTTAGAAAACAAACTAAACGAACAGATCGAAAAGAATGTTGAACTAAAATCTGGTATATCAGAAAAAACTAAAGACTCAATCATTTCAAAAATGGGTGAAGATTTAGCTGATACATCAAAAGAGAAGTTTAACAAACTTGCTGAAGAAGTTGAGTTTGAAAATGAAAAAGACTTCACATCTAAAGTAGCTACTATTAAAGAAAGTTACTTTGGTATAAAATCAGAAGCTTCTTCTGGTGATTTAGATGATGTAGCGGTAGGCGATGAATCGACTCCGGTTGATTTAACGAATGCTATGGCTGCTTATACCGCCGCTATAAGTAAAACAAAAGACATGAAAGTGTCTAAATAAAAAATAGAGGAGAGAAGAAGATATGTACTTATCTGAAACTTACGAGAAAAAATGGCAGCCAGTCTTAGAGCATCCTGATTTACCAAAAATTGAGGATTCTTACAGACGTGCCGTTACAGCAACTATCTTGGAAAACCAAGAAGCTGCACTAAAAGAAGACGCTGCTTTCATTAGCGAAGCTGCACCAACTAACTCTACAGGTGCTTCTATTTCTAACTGGGATCCAATTTTGATCTCATTAGTAAGAAGAGCAATGCCTAACCTTATCGCATACGATATCGCTGGTGTACAACCAATGACTGGTCCAACAGGACTTATCTTTGCAATGAGAAGTAGATATACTAACCAATCTGGCACAGAGGCGTTATTTGACGCTGCTGATACAGATTTCTCAGGTAGAAACGCTGCTGGTTCAGCTGTAGATGGTTATTCTACAACTGCTGATTCAGGCGCTAACCCTGCTGTTCTTAATGACGCTTCACCAGGTACTTACACAAAAGGTACTGCAATGTCAACTGCTGCCGCTGAGGCACTAGGTGACGCTGCTGGTAATGCATTTGCTGAAATGGCTTTCTCAATTGAGAAGTCAACTGTAACTGCTAAAAGTAGAGCGCTTAAAGCTGAATACACTATGGAACTTGCACAAGACTTAAAAGCAATCCATGGTTTAGACGCTGAAACAGAACTTGCAAACATTCTATCTGCTGAGATCCTTGCTGAGATCAACAGAGAAGTTGTAAGAACAATTTACATCAACGCTGAAAAAGGTGCTTCTGCTAACACAGGAACAATCAACACAACTACTGAAGGTATCTTTGATTTAGATACAGACTCAAACGGTAGATGGTCAGTTGAAAGATTTAAAGGTCTTATGTTCCAAGTTGAGAGAGAAGCAAACACAATCGCTATGAGAACTAGACGTGGAAAAGGTAACATGATTATCTGTTCTTCAGACGTTGCTAGCGCATTGCAAATGGCTGGTGTTTTAGATTACACACCTGCTTTGAACAACAATCTAAACGTTGACGATACTGGTAATACTTTTGCTGGTGTATTAAACGGTAGATACAAAGTGTACATTGATCCATACTCAGCTAACCAAGCTGCGAAGCAATACTTCGTTGTAGGTTACAAAGGTACTTCACCTTACGATGCTGGTATGTTCTATTGCCCATATGTTCCACTACAAATGGTGAGAGCAGTTGGACAAGACACTTTCCAACCGAAAATCGGTTTCAAAACTAGATACGGCTTACAAGCAAACCCATTTGCTGAAGCAGGTACTGGTGACGCAGCTGTTATTAACGGTTCAGGTTCAGCGAATGCTAACAGATACTACAGAAGAGTACAAGTTGCAAACTTAATGTAATATTGATACTTTTGTGTATCTTACACAATTCAAAAGGGGCGACTTTAAACATCGCCCCTTTTTTTATGCCTCCGGTATGGATAAATAGTATTATGAAAAAGACACTATTTCAACTATCTTGGATATTAGGTTTAAGCGCAGGAATATTATTACTTTCTATTATAGTTTTTCCTGGACCAGAGAAAAGACAAGATTTTTTACAAAAGCAGTTAGATAATATTCAAAAACAAAAAGAAATACTAACTCAAAAAGAATACGAGTTACTCCTAAAAGCTTATGATAAAGAGTGGCAAGATTTAGACAAGGCAGAAAATGACAACAACTAATAGTTATTTAAGGCAACCAACATCGCAAGATTACGCTTCACCTACTCAGTTTAAATTTTCAATACTTAAATTGCCTAAAGTAGAATTTTTTGTAACACAAGTAAATATACCTGGTATTACATTAGGCACAGCTGTTCAAAAAACACCATTAAAGAACATACCAACACCAGGTGACCAGTTAAACTACGAAGATTTACAAGTTTCATTTCAAGTTGATGAAAACTTAGAAAACTACCAAGAAATACATGGTTGGCTAGTTGGTCTAGGTTTTCCAAGAGATTACTCTGAATATAGAAACTTAACAGGTGCAGGTGCAGATAGATTTCCTACAACTAATTCTGTTTCTACAGAACCAGGTAAAGTAAAATATGGTACATCGGACGCTGGTGCTACATATTCAGACGCTACACTATCTATACTAACAAGTAAAAATAATGCTGTACAAGAAGTTAGATTTAGAGATTTATATCCTACTTCTTTGAGTGGATTGCAATACGACCAACAGGCTGAAGATGTTAATTATCTTACTGCTACGGTTACATTTAGCTATTTGATTTATGATTTTGCGAGTGTAGGTGCTTCGGCAACTACTGTTACTACCTCGTAAAAGCTTTACATTTCAATAGTTTTGTGATATAATGGAGATATTATGGATTTAGAAAAATTACAAGAACTGGCTGATAAAGACTTGTCTATCAATGATTCGGAGTTAGATTTAGAGTCTTTAAAAACACCACAATTACACAACAAATATATGAAACACTTAACAAAGTTTAAGTTAATGTTGAGTCGTGCCGAATCTGAATATAGAACAATCAAAAGAGATAAGTGGGAATATTATACTGGTAAGGCAGACGCCTCAGTATATGCACAAAAACCATTTGATTTAAAAATATTAAAAACTGATATAGACAAATACTTAGAAGCTGACGAAGATTTACAGAGAATAAAACAAAAGGTAGATTATTTAAATGTTGTTGTTGATTTCTTAGATAGAACAATTAGACAAATAACAAATAGAACATTTACTATAAAAAATTCTATAGATTGGAAGAAGTTTACTAGTGGCGCAATTTAATGAATATTTTAAAAGAAGATTTATTTCCTACTAGAATTTTTTTAGTTGATAATCTTTTAAAAGAAGAATATATCAACACAATGAGAGAAGATATACTCTCTACACCTAAAAAACAATCTAGGCCTAAATTACAATACGAACTAAAATATAAAGAGTTGGTTGATAGAGTTTATAATATTGCACAATCTTATTTTATTGATATGATGTGGAATGTAGAAGACTATCAAATTACAGATATGTGGTCTAACGTATTAAAGCCTGGAGAAAGTCATTCATTACATACACATTCAAATAATGTTATAAGTGGTGTTTACTATATACAAGCAAAGAATTCAGAAATACGATTTTTTGATCCTAGACCACAAACAAGAATTTTAATTCCTAGAGCTTGGCAAGATAATAAAGAAAATTCAACAACATGGTTTTATCCAGCAACTACAAATAGATTGTTAATGTTTCCTTCTTGGCTAGAACACGATGTACCTACTACACAAGAGGAAAGAATATCTATTTCCTGGAATATTATGTTTAAAGGTAAGATTGGTTCTTCCGAAGAATATCAATCAGCAGAGTTTTAAATGACCGCAACAAAGTATATTATCATAGACAAAAAAGATGAAGTACATCTAAAGATTGAAGCTGACGCCGATATTAGGAGAGATATATCAGAGTACTTTACTTTTGAGGTACCTGGTTTTAAGTTTATGCCTCAGTTTCGAAACAGAGTATGGGACGGAAAGATAAGGTTATTTTCGTATGCAAACGGTCAAATATATGCAGGATTATATCCTTATATCTTAAATTGGTGTAAAGAAAACAATGTCCAAGTAGTAGATGGTACGAAGATTAAAGATGTGGTTGTTGATGATAAAGTGGTTGACCGATTTTTAAAAGCACTTAAAATACCAAAGATTGAGATAAGAGATTATCAAAAAGAAGCATTTGTACATTCTATTAAAAAGAGTAGATGTTTGTTGTTATCACCCACAGCTTCAGGTAAATCATTAATAGTTTACTTAATGTTGATATACAATCTAGTAAGATTAAGAGATAAAAAACAAGATAAGATATTAATTATTGTACCTACAACATCATTAGTAGAACAATTATTTAAAGATTTCAAAGATTATGGTTACAATAGTGAACGTAACGTACATAGAATATATCAAGGCCATGACAAAGACACAAAGAAAAGAGTTATTATATCTACATGGCAATCAATATACAATCAACCTAAAAAATGGTTTAGTCAATTCGGTATGGTAATTGGTGATGAGGCACACTTATTTAAAGCAGTTTCATTAACTAAGATATTAACTAAATTAGAACAATGTAAATATAGAGTTGGTTTAACAGGTACTTTAGATGGTACAAAGACACACAAATTAGTTTTAGAAGGACTGTTTGGTACAGTCAATAAGGTAATATCTACAAGTGAATTACAAGAAAATAAACAACTAGCCGATTTAAAAATATTTTGTTTGGTATTACAACATGATAAAAACGCTAGACATTTTTTAAAAGATAAGACATATCAGGAAGAAATGGATTACTTGGTCGCTAATGAAAAGAGAAATAAATTTATTAGAAACTTAGCTGTAAACAGTATTGGAAATACACTATGTTTGTTTCAGTATGTAGAAAAACACGGAACAATTTTAAAACAAATGATAGAAGACAAAGCAGAAAACAAAAAAGTTTTCTTTGTCTATGGAGGAGTTGAAACAGATGAACGAGAAAAAATCAGAGAAATCACCGAAAAATCGGATAACGCCATTATTGTGGCTTCTTACGGCACTTTCTCAACCGGAATTAATATACGGAATTTGCATAACATTATTTTTGCTAGTCCTTCTAAATCTCGCATAAGAAATTTACAAAGTATTGGTAGAGGTTTAAGATTAAAAGATAATAAATCAGAAGCTACATTATACGATATATCAGATGATTTAACTTATAATGAAAAAGAGAACTACACTTTGGCACACTTTAGAGAAAGAATAAATATATATGGACAAGAAGAGTTTAATTACGAAATACATAACGTAGAGTTAAAGTAATATGGAACAAGATATAAAAATAGTCAAACTGGTAAACGGCGATGATATTGTTTGCAATATGCCAAACGAACAATTGCCAACTAATTCACCAATGTTAAGAGTAGAGCGACCATTTCAAATAAAGTATGTACCTCAAATGACACCAGGTGGTGTTAAAGATTATGTAGCTTTAATGAAGTGGGCGGCTTACACACATGATATTGTTATTACTATCCCTAAAGATAAAATTATAACAATAACAAATGCTACAGATGAGATGAGTAAAAGTTATGCTAATTTTTCCAAAGATTATGATAAACTAGAAAAGAAAATAGACGACAATGTGTTCCGAAATGATGAATTGTCCGATGAAGAGAATGAGAAATTAAATGAAATATTTAATAGTTTTAGAGATGTTAAGAAGGTACTTAATTAGTACCTAATAGCCCTTATCACAGGCGACACGCCTATTATAACTAAAATTATTCAAATGTCAATGCTCCAATGAACATTGACAAAAACAAAAAATAATGATATAGTGAGTATATTATGAGATCAAAAAAAGAAAAAGAACATTACGTTAATAATAAAGAGTTTTTGCAGGCCATGATTGGTTACAAAAACGCTGTTGAAAAGGCTGCAAAAGCAAAACAGGAGAAACCACCTGTAACAGATTATATTGGTAGTTGTTTCTTAAAAATCGCAAACCACTTATCGTATAGACCTAACTTTATAAACTATACGTTTAAAGACGACATGATTTCCGACGGAATTGAAAACTGTTTGCAATATTTGGATAACTTTAACCCAGATAAATCAAACAACCCCTTTGCCTACTTTACACAAATTATCTACTATGCGTTTATTCGTAGAATACAGAAAGAAAAAAAACAAACTACAATTAAGAATAAATTAATAATAGACGCCAACTATGATGATATGACATTACAACCAGGTGAAGATAGGGAGTTTAGAAATCAATTCTCAGAATTTTTAAGACAAAATACTACTATAGATGATTCTGTGGTGGCTAAAGAAAAAGTCAAAAAAGAAAGAAAAAAGAAAACAGTTAAGAAATCGACACTAGAATATTTTTTATAATGAAAACTGATAGAATAATTATTGTTGGTGGTGGATCAGCAGGCTGGATGACGGCTGCTACTTTATCACATCAATTTCCTAAAAAAGAAATTACACTAATCGAATCACCAAATGCGCCTATCATTGGTGTTGGTGAAAGTACGATAGGTAAAATTAATAATTGGCTATCTTTATTACAAATCAAAGATACTGATTTTATGAAACATACAGACGCTTCATATAAATTAAGTATTAGATTTGAAGACTTTTATAAAAAGGGAGCTGGTGCATTTCACTATCCTTTTCAACAACCAAAAACAGATAATACAGCAAACGGATTAAATGATTGGGTATTAAGAAAAGACGCCTTAAACGGAGAACTAGATGTTTCTGATTATGCAGACTCGTATTGTTCAATTATGGGTTTAATAAACAATAATACTTTTGCAAAAGATGATATACCAGACTTCTTATTTAATAGAGATTGTGCTTATCATTTTGACGCTATCAAGTTTGGTCAATACTTAAAAAATCATAGATGTAAAAATGTCAAACATATAGTAGAAGATATTACAGAGGTAGAAACAGATGAAAGAGGCATTAAGAATTTAAATGGTAAGTATTATGCTGATCTGTTTATTGATTGTACAGGATTTAAAAGATTACTAATACAAGAAAACTTAAAAGAAGAGTTTACTAGTTATGAAGATATACTACCAAACAATAGAGCATTAGCAACACATATAGAGTACGGTTATGGTGAAGTAGAAAAAGATTTAAAACCATATACTAATTGTACAGCTATAGAAAACGGCTGGGTTTGGAATATACCATTGTATAGTAGAATGGGTGCTGGTTATGTTTATTCAGATAAGTATGTTACCAGAGAACAGGCAGAAATAGAATTTAAAGAACATTTAAAATCACAAGGATTAAATCATACTAATTTAAAATTTAAAGATATAAAATTTACACCAGGTACTATCAACAGACCATTTAGTAAAAATGTTGTTGCAATAGGATTGTCGTCTGGTTTTATCGAGCCTTTAGAATCAAATAGTTTATTTACAACACATGATAATCTATTACATTTAATAAGAATTATAAACAGAGGTGAAGTAAACCAGTTTGATAGAGATACTTATAACTTAACAGTAAAAGATAAGTTTAGAGCATTTGCTGAATTTGTTGCAATGCATTATGCCTTATCACATAGAAGTGATACTCAATATTGGGTTGACGTACAAAATAGAAAGTATGAAAAGAACATAGATACAAATGAGTTTGTTAGATTTACAGATGGTTTTACTCATGCTATTACCGATAGAATGATACAAAGACAATATCCAAAACATGAAGGATTTAATTTCATTGCTACAGGTATGAGATACTTTGCTACAGATTTATCTACAGAAATTAAATTTGATTTAAGACCAGAATACGACATAGAACTAACAAAAGAACACATTGTAACAGCTACAGAATATCTAGTAAAACAAAAGAATGAGTGGAATGAATTAGGTAAAAAACAAAAATCATTGTACAAATACTTGAAAGAAAACATATATGAAAATAGCACTTCTTAACGATACACACTTTGGTTGTAGAAACGATAGTCCAGCTTTTATGGAGTATCAAAATAGATTTTACAATGAATTGTTTTTTCCTTATTTAAAAGAACATAACATAAACACACTTGTTCATTTAGGTGATGTAGTTGATAGAAGAAAGTTTATTAACCATAATACAGCACATAACTTTAAGAAAGTATTTTGGGACAAGATAGATGAAATGAAACTAGATACACATATTATCATTGGTAACCACGATACTTACTATAAGAATACCAATGAAATAAATGCAATGTCTAATTTAAGTATTAGTAAAGAGGCTAAAGTATATACAAGACCAACTGAGGTTACATTTGACAATTTAGATATATTGTTTTTACCTTGGATTTGTGATGATAATTATGATGATAGTATTTACAAGATAGATAATTCAACATCATTAATAGCTATGGGTCATTTAGAAGTTAAAGGTTTTGAAATGCACAAAGGAGTTTATAACGACCACGGTTTAGATAAAAGTCAATTTACTAAATTTGAAAAAGTTATATCTGGCCACTTTCATAAAAAATCAGATGATGGTAGAGTGTATTACCTAGGCACACAATACGAAATAACATGGTCAGATTATGGTTGTCCTAAAGGCTTTCATATATTTGATACAGAAACAAGAGAATTGGAACGTATATCTAATCCTATAAAAATTCATAAGAAGATAATATACAATGATAAAGAAAACAATTACTTAGATTTTGATTATACTGATTATGAAAGGTGTTTTGTTAAAGTATTCATATCACAAAAAACTGATGAAAATATGTACAATACATTTATAGAAAAGTTTTATAACAATACTAACGTACATGAATTACAAATAATAGATGATCCTACAGATTTAAATACAACAGTAAGTGATAATATATTAGAACAAGGAGAAGATACTATGACATTTTTAGAAAATTACATAGATCAAATAGAAACAGACGTTGATAAACAAAAGTTAAAAGCTTTTGCAAAAGACCTTTATACAGAGGCAGGTGAATAATGGACGAAGAGTACAAATTAGAATACAAATATTATCATTGGGGACCTTTTGTTATGCAAACAAAGATAACAGAGGAACTTAGATTATGGATGTTAGATGAGGCTAGAAAACAACAAGAAAACTTTAATAAAGAATTAGCTGGTCATTTAAAATATCAGTTTAAATATACAGATGAAGTTGCTGGCCAGTTTTATGAAAAAACACAACCAATATTTAAAATGTATAGACAAGGTCATGTTGACTTTCATGGATCAAAAGGTAAAGAAGTTAGATATGTTGGCAGGTCATTATGGGTAAACTTTATGAAACCTGGTGATTGGAATCCACCACATATACATGGTGGTGATTTTTCTTTTGTTGTTTACTTAGATGTACCCGATGAATTAAGAAAAGAGTTTAAAGAGTTTGAAGGAACAAGTGCTGGTCCAGGTAGTATTACATTTGATTATGGTACAGAATCACGTCCTAAATGGGCTACAAATGCACATCATCATTATCCAGAGTCAGGAGATATGATAATATTTCCAGCATTAACAGCTCATTCAGTAGCACCTTTTAAAACTGATTGTACAAGAATATCTGTTAGTGGTAATTTAACTTACGAACTAAATGATAACAATAATTTAGACAGGATAGATGATTACTTTTAAGAAAATAAGATATAAAAACTTTTTATCTACAGGTAATACACCAATAGAAGTAGATTTAAATAAGTCAGATACAACTTTAATAGTAGGTAAAAATGGTAGTGGTAAATCTACACTACTTGACGCCTTGTGTTACGTCTTATTTAACAAACCATTTCGTATGATTAAGAAAGAACAAATGGTTAACACTATTAACAATGGTGATTGTATTGTAGAAGTTGATTTTGATGTTGGTACAAAACAATATAAAGTTATTAGAACAATAAAACCAAACAGCTTTGAGATATATTGCAATGGTAAATTACTAAACCAAGACGCAAGTACTATTGACTATCAAAAATACCTAGAAAAAAATATAATGAAATTAAACTATCGTTCTTTTTTACAGGTTGTTTTATTAGGTTCTTCATCATATGAGCCATTTATGAAGATGAAACCAAGATATAGACGAGAAGTTGTTGAAGAGATACTTGATATCAGAGTTTTTGGCTTAATGGACTTGATTTTACGTTCTCAACAGAGTGATTTACAAAAAAAGTTAACGGAGGTACGCCACCAATGTGAATTGATTAAGACGAAGTATCAAACTGAAGCAAAACATCTTAAATCACTGGAAGACCAAGGGACAGACTTCCAGACCTATAAAAAGAAAACGCTAGATAAAAACGATCAGGATACGAAGAATTATCAGAAAAAGATACAAAAGTTAAATGAAGAGATAGCCGTGTCAAAAGAGAAGATAAAAGACAGAATGGACCATGACATCAAGCTAAATAAACTTCAAAAATTAGAAACTCAGATAGAAACTAATCTAAACTCACATAGAAAAACACTCCAGTTTTTTAAAGACAATGATACTTGTCCTACTTGTACACAAACAATAGATGTAAATTTAAAAACTAGTAAATGTGACCACGAACAAAAACATATTACTAAATTAGAATCTGGTATAAATCAACTACTAGATGAAATATCTAAGACAGAAATTAAAGTCACCGAGTTTTCTTCTATATCAAATAAAATAAATGATATGAATGTTGAGATTGCTAAAATAACCTCATCATTAGAGAATATTAAAAGATATAGTGATGATATACACGAAGAGTTACAAATATCTGAAAAAGGTAATATAGACATAGAAAGTATAAAGAAAGACTTAGAGAATATGGCTATTGATCTAAAAGAAGCTGAAGAAAACCTATCTAAAGTACAAGAAGAAAAAGGTTATGTAGATATACTAAGAGAGATATTAAACGACAAAGGTGCTAAGGCACAGATTATTAAGAAGTATTTACCAATAATGAATACATTAATTAATCAACATCTACAATCTATGGATTTTTATGTTAACTTTAACTTAGATGAAGAGTTTAACGAAACAATCAAAAGTAGATTTAGAGATAACTTTAATTATAATAACTTTAGTGAAGGTGAGAAGATGAGAATAGACCTTGCCTTACTATTTACTTGGCGACAAATAGCTAAAATGAAAAACAGTACAAATACAAATCTATTAATACTAGATGAAATATTTGATAGTAGTTTAGATGGTCAAGGTATGGATGATTTCTTTAAAATAATAAAACAATTTGAAAAAGAGAACATCTTTATAATATCACATAAGGGAGATATATTGTTTGATAAGTTTACAAACATAGTTAAGTTTGAGAAGTATAAAAACTTTACTAGATTAGAGAGGGCTTAATGAATTTATTTTCAACATATTTACATCATGTAAATAACAAAGAACTATCAGATAGTTTAAAAGGTCATTGTGACCAGATATTAAGTGAAGTACAACCACATAAAGATTACCCGATAGGTAGAACAAGTTACTTTGATAATACACTAAGAAAAAAGTACCAAGAAACATTTTTACCATTTACAGATTTTGTATATGAACAAACATTAGAATATTTAAAAGTATTAGATGTAAAACAAAATGAAATAAACATTAGTCTGGTAGATTGGTGGGTATCAGATATGCAAAAACATGGTTCACATGACTCACACACGCATACGCCAGGTTCAGTAATAAGTGGTAATTTTTATATTGATATTGATCCAGGTAGTTCACAAATAAATTTTTATGACGCTGACGCCGATCATAACATATTAGCTGATTTACCCTTTAATAGTTATAATTGTTACAATAGTTCAATTTGGAATGTACCACCTAAAGAAGGATTACTTTTAATGTGGCCTGCTAATCTAAGACATGGTGTAGAAACTAATATGACAAATAAAAGAATAGCTATCTCTTTTAATGTAAACGTAACCAAAAAATGAAATACCCAATAACAATAGTTGATAACTTTTATGGCAATCCAGATAAAGTTAGAGGGTTGGCATTACAACAAGAGTTTAAACAAACTACAAAAGGTGGTTTTCCAGGTAAAAGAACAAAACCTTTACATGAAATAAATACAGAGTTGTTTCATTTCTTTAATCATAAGTTGTTTTCAATATACTATAATGTAGAGGAAGAAAATTTAAGATGGAAAGTAGATACTTGTTTTGACAAAGCTTATCCTTTTGACAAACACCATAGTGAAGGCTGGATACATAACGACAGTAACGAAAGTAAACTAGTTGGTGTATTATATCTATCACCTCATTGTGATGTAGGTACTTCTTTCTATGATAAACCAGAAGGCTATGATGAGTTTGCATCCGATATAGAATTAAGAAGACAATTTTATATAGATAGAAAAGAAAAAGATTTATACTTAGAAAGACAGGCATTACATAATTCTAATTTTACAAAAACATTAGAAGTAAAAGGTAAGTATAATAGATTAGTTGTATATGATTCAAAGTATTACCATGGTTTTGACAACATAAGTATGGTTGATGAAAGATTAATACAAGTATTTCATGTAGAAGAGTTATCTACAGAAAGAACACCGATATGATAGAAGATTACAAAGTAATAGACGATTTTTTACCAAAGGCAGCCTTTGAAGACCTAAAAAGAGTACATTTAGATACTAACTTTCCTTGGTTTTATATACCTTTTGTAGCTGAGGAAGAAGACAACGATAACTTTTATTTTATACATCGTTTCTTTTATAACAACAAAGTGAAATCTGATTATTTCAAGGAGTGTTGCCTTCCTTTATTAAATGGTATAGGATACTATAATATAAAAGATATTATAAGAATTAAATCTAACTTGTTTACTAAATCACCAAGTCAAATTGAACATGGTGTACACATTGATTACGATGTAGATCATATAACAGGTGTATATTCAGTAAATACAAATAATGGCTATACACAATTTGATGATGGCACAAAGATTGAGTCAATAGAAAACAGAATGTTATTATTTCATGGACAAAAACCACATCAAAGTGTATCACAAACAGATACTAAACAAAGAATAAATATCAACATAAATTACATAGGGCAATAAATGAAAGAACTAAAATTAATACCACCATCTGATCCAAGAGTACAACACGCAATAGCACCATTTACAAATGAGATGTTAAAAGATGAGGGTTTTGAAACTAGAAAAGAATTGGCTGACTCGATGTATGATTGTATGTCAAAGTTTGGTGGTATAGGTTTAACTTGTAATCAAGTTGGTCTTCCGTTTAATATGTTTGTATTAGGTAACCACCCTCAAATAGAAAATGGTTTGAAAATGACTTGTTTTAATCCTATGATTGTTTCAGCTAGTGATGAAACCATTATGATGAAAGAGGGTTGTTTAACATTTCCTTTTGTCTTTTTAAATATTACAAGACCAAGAAAAGTTGTAGTAAAGTATGAAGACGAGAATGGTGATTTACAAGAAGGCCATTTAGATGGTATTATGAGTAGAATATTCCAACATGAAACAGATCACATTTTAGGAAGAACATTTACTGAACACGTTTCTAAGATGAAGTTAGATAGAGCCTATAAAAAGGCAGAGAAAGATATGACTAGATATAAAAAGGCTGTGAAAGAACATGGAAGAAATTAGAGGCAATAAAAAAATACATTATTTCTGGCCTCAGGTTTTACAAGAGGAAAATATTGGTGTAAAACAAGAACTATTAGATTATGTAAAAACATTAGAGTATATAAGAGTAAAACAAGACAATGGTAGTGTTAGCAAAAACCATGATATATTAGATGATGAAATATTTAAAGAACTAAAAGAAACAATTATAGACCGTACAAAGTTTTATTTACAAGACCTCTATTCACAAAATCCTTTTGAATTAGAAATTATTGCCAGCTGGGTTATGAAACATAAAAAAGGTGATTTTGCACAGGCACATTATCATCACAATAGTTATATGAGTGGTGTTTATTACTTACAATCAGACGAAAAATCAGGTAAAATAAATTTTATCAAAAATGACCAAGAAGATAAATTAAGTCCTACAATAAAACCAGATGTTTATCGTTGGAATGATATTAACGGTGCAATACACTGGTCAAAGGTTACACCTGGCAATTTACTTATATTTCCTTCAAGGCTTGTACATGACACAGATACAAACGAATCAGATATGAATAGATATTGTTTAGCATGGAATATCATGCCTAAGGGTAAAATAGGCGAAAAAGATCATAAATGGCATATAAAATAACACACCATTGACTTTTTAAATCACTTGTGATATATTAACACTATGGGATATTCGTGGAATAAAGATATGACAATTGATGACCAATGGCAGAGTTGGCAAGACAATACAGATTTAACTAAAATACCAGACATAGATACAGATACACTAAAAGAAACAATCATTAAAGATTTGACCTTTGTATCTGCTATGACAGTACAAGAATATACGCTTTATCAAAAATTTCAGGAAGTAAAGTTTAGATACCCTACAGCAGAAACAAATAGTTTCTTTGATGATAAGCCTGCTATGGTAAGACCAGATCAGGCCACAGTTATACAAGAAGTAAAGAATAACTTTTGGTTACCTGAAGACCCCGAAGAATATCAAAACTTACAACCAGAATTAATTTGGACAGATGGTGCTGAGGTACAATCACATACAAATGCCAAAGGCAGTGAAATCTGGAATGCATTAAGAACATTTTTATCTACCATGAAAAACAATAGTAATATTGGTAGAAATCTAAACTTTTTAGTTAGAGATAAAGTAACACAAAAATACTTAGGCGTTATTTGTATGAGTAGTGATTTCTTAGACCTTACACCAAGGGACGAATATATTGGTTGGGAAAGAGAAGCTAAAACTCAGAGAATGATTAATCATACTTGCATTGGTAGTACAATTGTACCTATACAACCACTTGGTTATAATCTAGTAGGTGGTAAATTACTTGCGTTATTATGTTTATCAGATACAGTAGAGAAAACATGGGAACACCAATACAAAGATAAATTAGTTGGTGTTACAACTACAAGTTTATACGGTAAAACTAAAGTAATACCATTATCACAATACGATAGATTAAAGAACTGGAAGAAAATGGGTTGGACAGCTGGTTCAGTTTCATACGAACCAGAAAAAACAACTAATACTATGATACAACAATGGTTGATGAAAAATCATACATACAAATACTTTGAATGGTACGTTGCAAAGAAACCTAGTGGCCAACCACATAAGAGAGATCATAGAAATAGAAGCAGAGCATTTACATATAGTAAACTAGGTGTTGATAAGAAGCTACAAAAGTCTGAACACGCTAGAGGTATATACTTTGGTGAACTATATGAGAATACTAATCAATTTTTAAGAGAAGAAATTAAAGAAGATAAACTAATAAGAAAATTTGACAACTCAGTAGAAGCGTTAACTGATTTGTGGAAGAATAAGTATGCTAGAAAAAGACTAGCCAGTTTAAAGAAACAAGATAGAGTATCAAAAGAAACACACTTTTACGATGATATTATATATTTAAATTGGGAAGAGTGTAAGAATAAGTACTTACAGGACGTTGGAAGATAGTCGATTCGCTACAAAAAATGACTAAAAAGAACAAAATAAGAACAAATATAGTCAAAAAACCCTTGTTTTCCAACGAAAAATAAACGCTTGACATTTACGATCTTTTCCTTTAGGATGGATCTATATTATGAAAAAGGACACACTTATGAATTTAGATGTAAAATCTAATCTTGCAAAATTACTTGCTACAGAAAATATTACAATTCAACATGATAATGTTAAGACAGCTTCTTTCGATGTAAAGAATAGAGTACTTACATTACCTATATTCAAACAACAATCTGGTGACGTTACTGATATGTTAATAGCACATGAATGTGCTCACGCATTATGGACTCCTTATAAAGAATGGGAAGGCATTACTGATCCTGAATTAAGATCATATGTTAACGTATTAGAAGATTGTAGAATTGACTTATTAATTCAAGCAAAATATCCAGGTACTGTTAGAAATTACTTGAATGGTTTTGATATACTAGAAAAAAAAGATTTCTTTGGTCTATTTGGTAAAGATATTAATAAAGACCTTATGATTATTGATAAGATCAATCTAAGATCAAAATCATTACAAAGATTACCATTTGGTTGGTCTGAACAAGATAAACAATGGTTAGCTAAAGTTGACACAATGAAAACTTTTGATGATGTACTTACTCTTGCAAAAGAAATATTAGATTGGCAAAAACAACAAGTTGAAGAAATGAGAAAGTTACCTGATTTTGACAATCATGTAATTGCAAAAAATTATGAACTATCTGATGATGAAGACGAAGACGAGTCAGATACAGAATCACAAGAAGACGGTAACTCTGAGGGTAATAGTGAAGAACAAAATAACTTCTCTAATGAAGAAGCTGATGATGAAAAAGATAGTAATCAATCAGGTGCCTCTGAAAAATCAGATGAGAAAAAAGAAGAAGCTAAGTCTGAGGGTGTTGCTCAACAATATGGTTCAGGTTCAGGCGGTGACGCAACTCAAAGAAAATTATTAAAAGCAGTTACAGATGATTCATATACTCAAAAATCTGAAGAGTTATTAGATGATAAGTCCAAAGGATTTGCTTATGGTAATTTACCAGAACCAAACTTAAAAGATATTACATCTTACAAAGAATTTCTAAAGACTTTTGCAACTCATAAATCAAAACAAAATTATGGTAACTATGATGTATGGTTAAGAGATACCTTTAAAAGATTTAAAAAAGATAACAAGAAAACTGTTAACTATCTAGTTAAAGAGTTTGAAATGAAAAAGTCTGCTCAAGCATATAAAAGAGCTAGTCAGGATAAGACAGGTATTATTGATCCTTTAAAATTACCTTCTTACAAATATTCAGATGATATCTTTAAAAGATTAACTATCATTCCTGATGGTAAAAACCATGGTATGATGATGTTACTAGATTGGTCTGGTTCAATGTCTGATACTCTAATGCATACAGTTGAACAATTGTTAAACTTAGTTGAGTTTGTAAGAAAGGTTAATATACCTTTTGAAGTTTACTTCTTTACTAGTGAGAGAAAATATTGGGCGTCTAATGAAACTACTGAAACAAAATCATTTAATCACAAAGACGGTGATTGGAGATTTGAAGACTTTAATTTAGTAAACTGTTTTAGCCACAGAATGACTAAAAAAGAATTTGAATTAGCTGGTATGTATATGTACCACATGGCATTTTATTACAACGCTAGTTATGTTTATCATAAACATATGGATAGTGATATGTGGATGGCAAGAAATGAAAGTTACGGTATACCTGGTGAGTTTTACTTAGGTAATACTCCGTTAAACGAAGCACTTGTATTTTGTAATAAGTTAATACCAATGTTTAAAGAGAAATATGGTATTGAGAAAATGTCATTTATTACTTTAACAGATGGTGGTGCCAATTCATTCAGACATACTATCGTAGATAAAAACGACCAGTATGGTACAAAACAAGATTACGATAAAACAGCTATCATACAATCTGGTAAAAAGAAAATGGTACTAGAAGGTTATGGTGACTTAACTAACAAACTGTTAAGATTTCTAAGAACTTCATACGATCTTAACAATATTGGTTTCTATATTCTTAAAAGAGTTAGAAAATGGGATATTGAAAAGCATATGCCTGGAAAAGATTATATGCAACGTGAACAACAGTATCAAAAAGCAAGAAAACAATTTACTAAAGACAAGGCATTGGCAGTAAATAAAGAAGGATACAATAAGTACTTCTTACTTGATGGTAAAAAACTGAAAGTAGAGAATTTTGATCTATCTCAGGCTACTGTTAAGAAAGGAACTTCTAGTGAATTAAAGCGAATCTTCGCTGGTTCTATGAAGAATCGACTAGTTTCCAGAGTGATTTTAAGCAAGTTTATCGAGGAGGTTGCATAATGAGAGGCGGAAACCCTTACCTGGCAACGAAAAATAAAGGGTTGCCAAATGCGAATCTTTCCTTTAGGATGGTATTATAAATGAAAAAGAAAGGACATTACACTATGTTAAACACTAAACAACAAGAATTCGTTGATTATGCTGTTAGTAAGTATAACACAAACGAATTGACGGTTTCTGAACTAAAAGAAGCCAACAAACATTTTGGTTGCAAGTATGCACCTCAATGGTTGATTAAAAATGCCGATTATAAAATCGGTAAATCATTATTCAAATTACCTGTAGAAGCTTCAGATGTTTCTACTGTAAAAACTGAATCAAAATCTGGTACTGCCGAAAAACTTATGACTAAGGCACCAGAGGTTGAAACTAAAAGCGAAGCTGCTTATATTGTTTCATCACTTACTGGTAACATCGTACCTAAAAAAGATCCAGTTTTCGTATCTTTTGGTAATTATCCTGATGTAAAATCAATTATCAAATCTAATATGTTCTACCCTATCTTTATTACTGGTTTATCTGGTAATGGTAAGACTATGGGTGTTACTCAAGCTTGTG
>Ga0181401_1000170_pt1 | contig 26136 bp, 31 predicted proteins | sample 24SPOviralmetaG_FD_130130 | JGI IMG/M metagenome (GOLD analysis project Ga0181401, IMG submission 130130) | Marine viral communities from the oligotrophic San Pedro Time Series (SPOT) site, San Pedro Channel, CA, USA - 24 SPOT_SRF_2011-07-20 | ecosystem: Environmental > Aquatic > Marine > Strait...
ATGCTGAGACATTCAAAAGAGGACATACAATTGTCCAAGTAGGATTCAATTATTAATCCTACTCAGGGGGGGAGAAATCCCCTCCTCTGTATCAGGAATTAACCTGACTGATGAGCATCCCTTAATTGGGATATGCGAAACAGAAATTTATTAATTACTTGGAGGTAATTATTATGAATAAAGAAAAACTAGCGAATGAATTATCAACTTTGGTTGGTGAACAACTTCAATCAGAAATCGATTGTGGAATGGTTAAGATTAAACAGACTACTAACGAAGATGGAATGATCATGATCAAGAGCATCACGATTGGAGAGAGGGTTCATCCTACTGATGATGATAGATTTGATTTTGATTTTGATCTATCAACTCATACCAGTTATGTGACTGAAAAAGCTACTGGTGAAAAAGCTGAGCCTGAAGCAGTGAAGCAATGGTTCAGTGAGCAAGTGGTAATTCCTAAAGATAAGGTGGGAAAATATGACACTGAGTCTTGGTTCTGCGTAGGACATCATGAAGAGGAAAGTAAATTTCCATTTATCAGTAATGATGGTCTTATGTCACATTGCTTGTTAGAAGAGTATGAAGATAATGCCTTTCACACTGCATTTCATTCATTGTTAGAACGATTAGATTATGAGCCTGACTCCTCATGTTTATTTGTTCGCTACTAGCCAACTGATGAGACTGTGAAATCCAGTCGAAACTAGATAGCATTTTGTTATCTAGTCTTGGTGATGAGTGGTAGGTAAAATATTTTATTTACCAGTCATCGAAATTAACTTGTACATACAAAAAGATGGAGGTCTTATTATGAAAACAAGTATAGCTATGCTGATGATGAAATCAGTATTAAAGGGTCTCAATACACCATTTCTTTTAGGAGGAACTGGTATTGGGAAATCTGCAATTGTTAGATCACTAGCTGAAGATTTAGCTGATGATCGCAAATTGGTCGAAGATAAAATTAATCCAAAAGAGAATGAGTTTGGGTTTATGGATTTTCGATTGAGTCTTTATGAATCTCACGATTTATCAGGATTGCCATTTATCGAAGCGAAGAAACAGAAGAGAGCCTTTTTAGGTAATCTTCCTGAGAGTGGCGAGGGCATATTATTCTTAGATGAGTATGCTCAATGTCACCCATCACTTCAGGCGATATGTGGGCAATTGCTATATGAGAAAAAGATAGGCGAGTATCACTTACCAAAAGGTTGGCAGATAATCGTTGCTGGAAATAGATCAACTGATCGTGCTGGTAGCAACAAACTACCTAGTCATGTGGTTGGTCGATGCACGATGATTAATGTTGAATCTAATGTTAATGATTGGCTATCGTGGGCAGTGAAAAATGATGTGCATCCTGATGTTTTAGGATTCATTAATTTTATGCCTGATTATCTCGATGACTTTGACCCCAAAGTCTTAACTCCTCAGCCAAGTCCAAGAGCATGGACAAGGTTGAGTGATACTTTAAATGTTGAGCCACCTGAAGAAATTATTCAGGAAATCGCTAATGGCGATATTGGAGAAACTGCGAGTATCGAATTTATGTCTTTTCGATCTTTAGCTAAAGATGTTCTTCCAAGTATTCCAAAAATACTGAAAGGCGAAGATGTAGATATCCCTGATTCGATGGGTCTGCAATATGCGACTTGCGTATCATTGATGAGTGCCATCAAGCAATGCAAAGATAATGTATTGGATGACTGGTTCTCAAATGCTGTTGACTATGTTGAGAAACTTCCTACTCCTGAGTTTGGAATTTTCTTTGTGAAGTCGATGGTAGGTTCTAGACCTGATGTTGTTGAGTCTGCTAGATATGGCGAATTCAAAATCAAGCATCAAGACTTAGAGGTCTAGATACTGGAGGAGGGCAGAATTTATATGACTAGTAAAATATATTTTCTGCTCTGCTGTCGTGAGATGTTTTTTCTCACCTGATGAGATCAATTAAGATCGAAACAGCAATTTTCTAAATTAGATGGAGGTCTATTATGAAAAATGATAATAAAAAACTAAGTGCAACTTTGCATAGAACAGCCACCTTGGTTCGCCTAACAGCGAAGCATCCCAGTGGCATCAAAGTAAACAAAGCACTTAGAAGCAAAGTGGCTGAAGAGCATGGATTGGCTGATGAGAAATTAGTTAATCCTCAACTTCATGTTTTTGGCGAAGATATTAATAAATACTTTCGCTCAATCTTGAATGGAATCAGAAATGATTTTTACTATAGATTGACTGTTCCTTGGAGTGATAATTCTAGGGATAGCGAGGGCAATTCTGCGAGTGGTTGGAGACTATGTCCAAACACTAATCTTGAACAGCTTCAACATGAAATAGATAAAGCTAAACAAGTGTGGGATAAAGAAGTTAATGCTTTTCTTGAAAGCTATCCTAAAAAGTATGAAACAGCCAAGAGAAATCTAGGCGAGTTATTCGATGCTTGGAACATTCCTCAGGTTGAGGACATTGAGAAAAAATTCAAATTTGAATTTGAGATCACTGGTGTGCCAACTTGGAATAGCAACGACATACGCTTAGGAGTTTCTGAGAAACTTGCTAAAAAGATAGAGCAACAAGCTATCTCTAGAGCAGAGAACAATATCAAAGAAGTGGTCGATCAATGTATCGGAAACATCATTGAGAGTGTGAATGATCTAGCAGATAAATTGGCTAACTATGACCCTAAAGAAAAACAAAAAGGTTTTTGGAATAAATCTAGCTTCGATAAGTTAGAGACATACCCTGAACAGCTTGAAGTTTGGAATAGAGACATACTAGGCAATAGCGAACTGGTTGATGACTCTCGTCAAAAACTGGTCAAACTTAATGCTCGAATTAGTGGTTTAAACAATGGCATCGATTCCTTAAAAGATGACGATGACATTGCTGAAAAGCAACGAAAAGATATCTCAAAAGAAATGAGAGAATCTGTTGAGCCAATCTCTGTTGATGACCTACTAGGTCAAATTTATAGTGGTGGCAAAAATGACTGATGCTTTACAAAAAATCATTAAGGCTAGATCAAAATTAATGAAAGGTAATGTGGGGATGGCTTCCATCCTCCTCCACCTTGACTTGGTTGAGGTCGATGCTTCTCGATGCGACACAATGGCAACTGATGGCAAAGTGATTTATTACTTTCCTGAATTTGTGATGGGTTGCACTGAGGAAGAACTGCAAGGTGTTCTCAAACATGAAGCACTTCATGTTGTCTATGAGCATATGATCAGACGAGGGAAGAGACATCCCAAAGTTTGGAACATAGCTTGTGACTATGTGATCAATGCTTATCTTGTTTATGATCTTGGAGACACACTTCCTGATGGAGGTTGTCTCGATAGAAAATATCATCGCATGACTGCTGAAAAGGTTTATCAAATTTTGTTTAAAGATGAGGATGCATTGCAAGATGCTATCAATCAGATTAAGCAACAAAAACCTCAAGGCGAAAATTCTGAAGAAGAGCAAGATGCTCAGACTCAGGGTTCAGGCGATGGCGAGGAAACTTCTGAGACTGGTCAAGGAAATATTTCTGAAGATCAGGATGCAGAAGCTGATGCAGATGGCGAATCGAATGGCGAGGGAACTGGTGATGACACTAGCGAATCATTGTTCGATTCAATACCTACTGCAATTGGCGAAGTTTGGGATGCAACAACTGAAGATGGTTCACCTATGAATGAAGCAGAAATGCAAGAACTTAAGGGTGAAATCCAAAGGGCAGTTTCAATGGCTGATAAGCTACATGGAATGAGCAGTGAGGGTACTTCTTCAGGTCGTGGCTTGGCTGAATCCAATCAAGATGTTTCAGTAGACTGGAAAGAAGAATTACAAAATCTTTTACAGTCTACTCAGAGCAATGACCCATCATGGTCAAGGCTTCATAGAAACCATTCTTGGAGAGGGGTCAATTTACCTAGCAAGGTTCGTTCTCCGCAAGGTGGCGAATTAGCTATTGCGATTGACACTTCAGCTTCAGTCTCTCAGCACGAACTTAATATGTTCGCTACTGAGATTCAGGCGATGGCTATAGATTGTGGTCTTGATAAGATCAGGGTGTGCTACTGCGATACTGTTGTTCGTAAGAATAAACAGGGCGAGTGGTGGGATATCTATGAACTCGATCAAGGCGATGATCTTGAATTGACTGTTAGAGGTGGTGGTGGAACTTTGTTCGAGCCACCCTTTAAATTGTTCAATGATTTTTCAGATGATGTGGATGATGTTCAGGCATTTATTTACTTCACTGATGGCGAGGGATATTGCGAAGCTGATGTTGAGCCTGATGTTCCAGTCTTTTGGTGTGTGACTTACAAGTCACAATGGTCTGAGGAATTGCCATTTGGCGAAAAAATCTATGTAGATACTTCAAGTTTCTACTAGGATGCGATATGCGAGGGGGGGTTTTCAGGGGTCACTAGACCCTTGACCCCCTCACGATTCGTTCTCTATGGCGATCTCACGAGGTCGATTTTGACAATTTCTGTCGGAAAATGTGTATTTTCCCTGATGATGACTCAAAAGAGTCGAAACAGAAACTTAAACTTATTCAATTACTTTGGAGGTAAATTATGAATAAAGAACGAGATAAAGTCTTTTCAGAAATGGGAAGCAAATATGGGATTGATATGAAAGGTAAAACTCCTATTGGAGATTTGCCAAATATCATGAGCAAGGCTGATTGGTTGTTAGTCTCATGTTTTTTGAAATACCCTAATGGTGTTCCAAAGGATTTAAGACTTGGAACTTTTAATGAAGTAGCAACCACTCTTAAAGATTTTGCGATTGAAACAATTGCAATTGAGGTTGTTCATACTAATGGAAATCATTTAATGATGTGCAATAGCAGTCATTTATCTGATGCAACTATTCAAAGCATTTTGAATGATGTTGCAACAACTGTTGATAATAGAGAGGTGAAATCATGAATAGATTTCTAACGATCATTGCATCAATGGGTTCTATTGCATTTCTCTTCCTAGGTTTTACTTGGGGAGAGGAATTACTTTCGCAACAATACATAGCTAGAGGAGATTACTTTGTGATCTTCTTTAGTGGATTGGGAACAGCTTTTTGCTTATCAGTCCTCATGTTTTGTAGAGATTAATTAGCAAACTCTAAAATAAATAAGGCGGTAGCCACTTTAATTAGTGGCTACCGCCTTTTTTTTTGGCTCAAAATAAGTGATCTAAAACACAGCTCGTGAGCCTGAAAAAACGAAGGGGAGAAATAATATTTACCAGTCATATATATTTCAAGGGTTTGCGAGAGGGGGGTATGTGTGTGTCCATCCTTCGAGAAAAAAAAATATATTTGACCAGTATTCGGCTGTGGATAACTCTGTGGATAAAGTGTGGATAAGTCTTGCAATCTGCAATCATCTGTATTATATTGATTGTCATAAGATTCATTTCTTAACCAGTCACTTCATAAGAGTGAGACCTCCAAGTCTAATAAGTTAGATTTTAAAGGGTAGATAGCAATATCTACCCTTTTTTTTGTAGTGAGTGATAGTCCATACTCTGCTAGGTTTTTAGTACATACTTTCTATATCCTTTTGGTGGTGCGTACTCAAATGTTCCATAACCATTGTTGGTATTAGTGTTTGTATTGTTTGTAGTGTTTGTATTGGTATTCGTGTTTGTTGTTTTCCCAGACTGGTAAATAATATTTTTTAGCAGGGTACAGCACGATCCTTTGTTCCACATGGAACAGCTTTCAATTTGATTGCATTTCACTTAGAATATAGAGATGTTTGCAGTTATTAGACACACTTATAAGTTAGATATTCCTGACCCAACTAATCCCAACAGTACCAAAAGCAGTGCTAAATGGAAGCACTTCGTATGGATATTTGAAACTGAGATAGATGCTTTGGCTTTTGCCATTACATTATTGGATGACCCATTGATTACTTCTAATAGGTGGCTTATCAAATCAGCCATACACCAACTTGAAACAGATAGATACTATCAAGTAGGCAGAGAAAGTGTTGCCATTGCAGAGATACAAGATGCTCCTGATATTATTTTTACTGAAGATGATTTAAAAGAAGCATTAGAAGAACTAACAGAGGAAAAAAATCATGAAGAGCCTATTCATTAGATGTTCTGAGGAAACTTACGAACTAGCACACGCTTTAGCTAAAAAAGAAAGCAGATCACTTAACAAACAAATCATCCATATGATTCATAACGAAGCAGATAACAGAGGTGTTGTTGTTGAAAAGAAACCTGAACCTGAAAAAACTGTAGAAGTTAAGACTGGTTTACAAGGCTTTGTTGGAACAGCGACACAGGGTTTTGCTGACTAATATACCAGTAGTTTTGTAGTGCATTAGCACATTCTTGTACCACCATTATTTCTAAGGCATTAACTTCTTTAGGGTTGTTGACCATTAGTTTCCAAAACATCTGCTCTTTTTTTGTTCCAACTTCTTCTTTGATTGTGCGTTGAACTCCTATTAAAATCACGCCACGAGGTTCGTGTCCGTAATTTCCCTGACTGGTTAAATATATTTTATCAAGAGCTGGGGTCTGGACAAAACTTCCTGACTTACTTAACAAACCAAGATACTTATCGCAGACATGATGTTGTTGTGTATCAAGATCATCATTAAGAAAAAGCACATCTATGAGGTGTTGATCAAGCACTATGGCTCGACCAACTTTTGTTTTAGAGAACTGTTTGATTGCAACTTTGTGTTGCTTATGCAAGTATGCACTGCCAATATCATTGACATGGATTTCTTCTTTAGAACTCCCAATCGTAGTCATCTTGTAAGACTTCTTCTTCTGCATATCTATTGCTTAGTGGGTCAAAAGTTAGAGCAGTCATGCCTGTTTTACCACACCATGCCCACCTTTGCTTCCAACAATGTATCTCTACATTACTTTCCCCACGATAAACTGTCAATCCTGTATCACATTTAGAGAACCAAGCATTACTTCCACTGATATCATTACCAGTACATACATTCTTCTTGCCATCCCTGACAAAAGGCTTTGTTGGATGGGCAATGAAGAAACAAAGTACATCAAACTTCTTGCAGAACAACTGAACTTTAGTAAGCATTTCAGAGATAGCATCAGTGACTAAACCTTGATGATCTGAATGTATAAAGTTAAATGGGTCAATGACAAGTATCTTTACCCCATATCTCATGACTGCATCTGCTCCCTTTTCTAATACTCTTTCAATCGTAGGCATCCCTCCATCCTGATAATCTTGGAATAAAAAATGTTCGTTGATGAAGTGTTGGGCAAAGTCCTTTTCTTCTTGCGACATCCTAGCGTTCTGCCCTTGGAAAAATGGTTTACCAGTAAAACATTGTGCCAACTGGATAGCATGAAGCGTTGGGGGTTTCTCAAAAGAGCAGTAGTTTGTTTTCCATCCAAAATTCTTAGCGACATTCACACATAATTGATCAACAAAAGCTGACTTACCATCTGAGGGATAGCCTGTAATGACTGCAAGATAGCCAGTTTGTAGGTTAAATAGATGATCAACTTGAGCAAAACCAGTGCTTACACCTTTGGGATATCCCTGTTCATACAAAGTTTGGAACTCATTGTCATAGAAGTCTATGTTATTAAGTCCATGTAAAGGAACTGGTTGAGCATTTAATACTTGATGTCTTACAGTTTCTGCATTTGTTTCTATTAATAGATCATTTGCATCTTTGTTTCCAAGGTAATCTACCTTATAACACCTAGCCTTGTTAAGTCTCCTTGACAACTCCTGAGCCAAAGCATCTCCACTTTCATCCATATCAGTGGCAAGAATAATCCTTTCAACATCCTCGAACTTTGCTCTCTCACTCCAAACATACTTGAATCTGCCCTCTTCATTGGGGTCAACTTTCTTATCATCTGCTACTTTGTTGGGTGCTCCATTGGGAACTGAGTAAACTGTTATGTTGCTGTGATTCTTAAAGGCTTCTTTGATTGCAAGGGTGTCCATTTCTCCCTCTGTAATAACAATCGTTGATTCAACTGTTGGCAAATCATCCTTAAAAGTTTGCTTACCCCATAGCTTGACTGCATTGTTATCCCACCAAAAATCTTTCTTACCATTTGCTGTTCTCCATTTGACTGCGATAGTGTTAGAACCATCGTGGAAAGAAAAACCTATGACTGGTAAATTATTTTTTTCTGCCAACACGCATCCTGAATCTTCTGCGACCTCCTGACTAATCCCTCGTGCCAATAACCATTGAGCAGTCTTATCTGTCTTGCTGTCTTTGGGTAGATTAATTGGCTTATTTGGTTTCTTTGGGGGTGTTTTCACGACTGACATTTTAACTCCTTGTGTCCTTGGAAATGCACCATTGATTCCACAATGATGACAATTATAAACTATTGTTTCTGAATTGATATTGACACTTAGTGGGGTGTCTCTTTTGTTTTTACTTCTGTTGTTTTGGCAACTAGGACAGGTGATTTTGTATTGACCATGACCTAGATTACTTGTTTTGTGATTGTGATTAATGTGACTCTTGATGTCACTTACCTCTTGACTTTGCATACGACCTCCATCATATTACTCGTTATACTAACTACTTTAGTAGTCACTTATTAAAATACCTACTAGGTATATATACCTACTAAGAAACTCTTTTAACCCACACAGCATCAATCTCTTTAGCCATATCGTTAGCTAATTTTTTTCTTGATAACAGGGGATAAGCACTTAAACTTCCAACTGCACCTCTAACCATATCTGCATCTATATGATTGCGTTTTGCTAGTTTTTTAAAGTCATCTGATATAAAATAAGATAGTGCCTTACCTGATATATCAATGTCTTTACTTCCACAATCTCTGACTGCTTGTTTAATAACTAAGAGATCAAGTTTTGTTTCAGCGTTTAAATCCATCCCCAAATACTAAACCATTATTAATAACTAATCAAGAGATCAAATCATTGTCGCATTTATCTCACATTAATATCTTGATAAAATTCTTTTTGTATATATACTAGGAGACTATGACAAAATTTAACAAAGAAAAGGGGTCTGTCACAATTCAATTGGATGCTAATGTTTGGAACATTCTAAACACTGTCCATGAGCAAACAGGCATAAACAAATCAACTCAAGTAGAGAATCTAATAAAGGATGAGGTCAAGAACACTGACTCTATTCTTGCTCATTGCGAGGATGAGTTAGAGAGAATCGCTACTGAAAAAATGGAAGAAGCTGAAAGGCTTTTAAAGATAGTAGATCAAACAAAGGCTCAAAGAAAACAACTTGAGCCATACAAAACTGTTATCAGTCCTTCACCTAAAACAAAGATCAAGAGAGCGAATACAAATGCTTTAGTCTTTACTCAAGACTCTGTTGATGGTCTGAGACCACAGGATAAAGATGTTTGGTTTCATGATATTCAAACTAAAGGATTAGCGATACGATCTAAAAAAGATGGTATGACTTATTACTCTCGTGCAAAGAATGAGAAGCTATCTAGATACACTTTAAAAGTTAAGATAGCTGATACTAGATACATGACCTTAGAAAAAGCTAAAGAGATTCATGCTAAGAACATCAAAACTATTCTAGAGGATGGCATTAATCCTAATAAAGTAGTTCCTGATCTCAAGAACAAAGGCAGACATAAGAATGTAGCTATTAAAGAAACAGAAACAAAAGAAGCATCTACTACTGATTGGAAACTTTACAGTGGCATTAGATATAACAGTGGTTTAGGTTTGCAAATACTAGCCAGTCTGTTGAATAAAAATCCTGATATGAAAGCTACTTGTTTAAGTAAGTATATGAATGGTAGTTATAGGATTAGAGGAGAGAGAATACTTGATATGTTTGAAACAGATGACATGAGCATCTTTGAGATATCAAGAAAAGAATTAATTACAGATGGCAGAGGTCAACACGGAAGTAGACACATGAGCCTACAAAATACAGTGCTTCAGGTATGCAAAGCTATTTACCATCATGGTAGTGCAAAAGATAAAGCAGTGGTGTTTGCAAAATGAGACCCAGATTACAAAAAATATTATTTACCAGTCAGGAGGAATCATGAAATCTTGGGATGATGTTGATATCGAAACTATCAATTTCTACAAAAACAAGTTTTGTGTTTCGTTTGTCAACGAGGATTTTATTGATCAAGGTGTGACCAAGATAGTAAAAGCGTTTGATAATTACGATGAAGCAAGAAAGTTTTGCAGAGAGAAAGAGAATGAGGGGGTCTATTGTGGCTTTGCTAGTATGGAATACTTTCCTGATGAAGCAATAGCTGTTTGGCTAGACATGAATAAAGACTCACTATTACCAACAACGAGGAGGAACTAATGGAGTTTGAGATTAAGAAAGGCATACCTCTGCCTAAACACACTAGAGGAAAACCTAGAAAGTATGACATACCTTTAGAGGATTTAGAGGTGGATGACAACATACACATACCAATACCCAAAACTAAGATTGCTCAAGAACAAAAGATCATAAGGAACTTTGTCTTGCGATTCTCTTACAAGAATCCTAACAAGAAGTTTACTGTTAGACAGTTATCTGATGGCATAGGTATTTGGAGGACTAAGTAATGGAAGCACAGATTAAACTCACTAAGACAATGTTAGACAAAGCAATCATAGATGCTAATAACAGTGTAAGAGAGTTTGTTAAGACTTTTGGTGTTGACTTTACAAAGATGAAGTCAGGCGATAGAGCCACATTAGAAGCAAGGTTTGGTAGCAAAGATAAACCTTGGAGTGGAAGTGCAACTGTTATCAATTTATATAGAACTAATAATGCTAGAGGAGATAGAAGAATATCTATTAAAGGTATTAAATCTCAAGCTGAAGTAGGTAGCATAATTACTATTAGTCTAAATACAGAATTACATTTAGAGCATCCAACAGGAATACTAATTGAAATACACTAACAATCAGAACATTCCTGATGAAATAATTAGGGCAGTACATAACGATAGCTACTCTAAAGGTGCTTCTACTATGTCAGTCACTGGTTTACTTGCTCCTCCTCGCATTAGATTACTTAAAGAAGAACATGACTCTGAGATCAGTGTGGATGTCTCTAACGAGATTTGGAAGCTACTAGGTCAAAGTGTTCACACTATCCTTGAGAGAGCCAATGAGGGCAACGAGGACACCATTACAGAGGAAAGGATGTTTGCCAAGGTCAATGGTTGGACTATCAGTGGTCAGACAGATTCAATCTCATTAGGCACTAACACTTTAAAAGATTACAAAGTCACCTCTGTTTGGTCTGTAATCTCTGCAATGAAAGATGGGAAGATAGAGTGGGAGCAACAGCTTAATTGCTACGATTGGTTGCTTCGACAGAACTACCCTGCAATTTCTATTGACCAGTTAAATATTATTACAATCAATCGAGACTGGAGCAAAAACCAAATGCTGAGAAGTGGAGACGACTATCCAAAATCACCAGTCAGCGTCATTCCTATTTCCAAATGGAGTGAAGAAGAACAAGAAGAGTTTATTAAACAACGAGTTTCAATCCATCAAGATGCAGAAGCTGATTATCTAATCAGTAAGACATTGCCTTTGTGTAGTGATGCGGAAGTGTGGAGAAGAAAGGATACTTATCGAGTTATGAAAAAGGGTAGGAAATCTGCTCTGCGTGTTTTAGATACGCAAGAATTAGCTGATGAGTTTGTAGGTGGTCACGATGACAAGAAGATTCTAAACATAGAATTTCTCAAGGGAGAATGTATTCGATGTAAAGACTATTGTGATGTGGCTGAATTTTGTGATCAATTTCAAAGGGAGAAAAATGAAATTATTAGCTAAAGAAAGAAACTTTATTTCAAACGAAGTAAAGAAATTAATGGAACGACACCATCTAAAAAAATTAGAAAGGATAAAACAAACTAAAGAGTACCAAGTATTTGATAGTGAGCGTAAAAGTCTGTATGAACTAGACCTTGAGATAGAAAAACTAAAAGATGAATCAAGGGTTAGACATGAAAAACTTGATAACAAAATTAGAAAATACAATCGCAGAAAAGGATTTCAATATAATTCAGGCATTAGAACTCCTTATCATGCAAGTCATATACCTTTAGAAATTGAATGGGATAGTTATGGTTGTTATCAAGAAGCAGTTGAAAGAGACATCATGATGAACTCTTTTAAGCAGATAGATGTTCCTAAATTTATAAAAGATTTGTTTAACAAGTATAAGAATATGACTTACAAACAGCTTCAAGAATTGGATGAGGTGGCATAGTGGATAATAAAGTATTAGGAATACTAGAACAATGTGAGCAGTTGCATGAGTTTCAGAAGAAGCAGATAGCTACTATTCTGATGGCATCGACTCTCGAATCATTAAGTTTATCGCAAGTTATAAAGGTGCTTGTCGATGATATGGCTAACAAACTAGATACTGAGGAGGTATAAAATGGCTGAGAAAAAACTAACCTATGGCGAAGTGTGGGAAACACTATCCAAAGTGGATGTGTCAAAACACACTGAGGAGAAAATGAAACTAACTTATTTAAGTTGGTCAAGGATGTGGATGCTTCTATGTGAGCATTATCCACAAGCACAATATGAGTTCGTCGATTTCGATGGAGTGCCTTACAAGACTCTTCCTGATGGCACTGCTGAGGTTGTGACTAGAATTATGATTGATGACTTGGTAAGAGAAATGAGATTACCAGTAATGGACTATAAGAATAATCCAGTGGTCAATCCTCATGCTAGGCAAGTATCAGATAATGCGATGCGATGCTTGGTTAAATGTGTAGCGATGTTTGGATTAGGCATATCAGTCTTTACTGGTATGGCTGAAGAGACTTTGCCTGATGAATCTATAGATCAACAGCCTAAAGGCAAGAAAACACCATCCAAGAAAGCTGAACCTGTAAAGGAAGAAGTTGTTGAGGAAGATGCTATGGGGTCTAAAGGTTGGGCAGATGCTTTTGTGCATGGATTTGTAGAAACCTTAGCACTTTATGATACAAGAGATAAAATTGTAAATGCTTACAAAAGTGAAACTAATCGTCAAGCAATAGGAACTCTTAAAGATAAGTTTCCTAAGCATAAGGAAGCCTTAGATGTGGCTATTCAAGAATTTATAAGTAAATTACCAAAGGAGGTAAACGATGACTGAGGAAAGGATGCAGAGTGATGGAGCAATCTTCACTAATAACTATAAAGACAACGAGAAACAGCCTGATTGGACAGGCAAGGTTGTCTTGGATAAGAACTTACTCAAGGCTTTGGTTGAGAAAGTAAAGAGTGGGCAAGAAGCAGAGATGCGTGTTGCTCTTTGGGATAGACAGTCTAAGAATGGCAACGATTACAAGTATGCTCGACTAGACATTCCACAGCCACAGAAGAAACCTGATGACTTTGTGGCAGACCCAAGACCAGTAGAGCCTGTAAACAAACCTGAGATTAGTGATGACGATATCCCTTTCTGAGGTAAAACCCTTGCATGGCAAAGAGTTGATACAGGAGATAGAAAATTCTATTGACCAGTATATATTTTTTGAGCTAATGAAGAACTACTCGGAATTGATCGAGCAGTTGAAACCAATCGTAGAGGGAAGTGGGTCAACCCCACATTCTCTCTTGATGGACTATATGTTTTTCAAGATAGAAGAACAGAGAAATGAATACCATAAAAACAAATTGGGGGTGTGATATGGAAGAATTTCATTATGACGATAACGAAACTTACGAAGCTAATTTCAGCACATGGTTTAGCATGAATACTCAAGAGAGAAGATTGCACAATGAAGAACCATACTCTGAACAGATTGCCAAACGAGTATTCAACGAGATGCATGGAAGAAAAGCATTAAACAATGTTGAAGATCAGATAGGCAAATTCTTTTCTAAGGAGGAGTCATGAGCATAAAAGAGTATGAGGTAAAAGTAAAAGTAGTTGAAACGCATTATTTAATTATCAATGCTAACAATAAGGAAGATGCAGAAGAACAAGCTGAAAGCTATGGAGTTAATTCCGAAGATGCATTTTCTACAGATGTAGAAGCGACTGTAGTTGAGGAGAATGTTAATGGATGAGCAAACAGAATCGTGGATGCATCAGATTAGAACTCTTGCACCATTGATAGAGAAAACTGAATACTTAGTCTTTAAGAATGAAGCTGATGTAAAACAGTTGTTAGCTACTCTCAAACTCAAGGCACTGGCTGATGGGATGAAAACTACTTCTGCTCAAGATACTTGGGCAGAAGCACAGGATGAAGTCTATAACGCTAGATTAAGAGTAGGCGAAGCCAAAGGTGGCTTGTCTGCTCTCAAGGTGCAGTTAAAAGCATTAGAGGTAGGCTTTGAGGAGTGGAGGACTAAGATGGTCAACGCTAGAGAAGAACGCAAGAGGTATGGAGCATGAACCAAAAAGCTAGAGACTTCTATGCTTGGCTTAATGCTTGTCCTTTTAAGGTATGGAAAATTCAGTATGATTCTTTTGGTAAGACTACTGTAAGTTTTATATGGGATGAAGATGTCGAAGGGTAGCAAGAGGAGACCTGAAAAGGGAACGCAGTATCAAGACAATTGGGAAAGGATATTTAGGAAAAAAAATGGCTCTAAAAGGAAGAAATCCAAACAAAAGTGAAAAGGAACATATGGACAAAGTTGTTCAGCTTGGATGCATAGTGTGTCGCAATAAAGGATTCTATAACACACCTGCTGAAATACATCATGTTAAAGGTAAAACGATTGAGAACGCACATCTATTTGTTCTACCCTTATGCTTTCGACATCATAGAGAGGGTGGTATGGAAGAGCCTTTTATCAGTAGGCATCCTTATAAAGCTAGATTTATTAAAGCCTATGGAACTGAACAAGAATTATTAGATCAAGTAAATAGAGGAATTTTAATAATAAAGGAGTATGGATGAAAGACTTTAAGACTAAATCAAAGATAGAAAAGGTGGTTGTTCAGCCTTTCTTTTATTTTGAGTTTGACCATATGCCTAGTGATCAAGAAATTAAAGAAGAACTGGTTAGGTCTGTAAAAAGAATAGAATTAGACTTCAAGAACATTGCTTATTCTGTAAAGGTGTCCTATCAACAAGAATACAAAGGCAATTTTTATGATCATGAAACCAAGAAGCTATATAAATGGAATGATCTAATGGAGTTGCGTAGTGATAAGTCTTAAATCAATCATAGTAGAAACAACAGAGGGAGACTTCCAAGTTGATACCCATGTTGTTAAAGGCAAATCGTTTACTGGTGTGGAACGCAAGTTTAAAGGTGAACACATTGTAGCCATATTAAAAATAGATGAAGATCAGTTTATGGTTTTTGTGGAAACAGAATGACGACAGGAAGTGTCGCTGCAATAAAATATATTTTACCAGTCAATAGAATATGACCTTCGTGACCTTACCCCTTGAAGTTTACTACTCTGAAAAGAAGAAGTTTATCCTGAACCTAAACAATTATCGCAATGCTCATTACAGAGTTTTATCTATTGCAAAGAAAGTCTATACAGAAAACTTGGTTGAAAGGATTAAAAACTTCTCTAGGTTTGATGACCCTGTTTCCTTAGAGTATATCTACTATGCCAAAAGCAATCGAAGATTAGATGTGAGTAATCCTTGTTCTATTATAGATAAGTTTACTTGCGATGCTTTGGTCAAGGCTAAGATTATAGAGGATGATAGTTTTAAACAGATTAAAAAGGTGTCGTATGTATTTGGGGGTGTGGATAAGCATAACCCTAGATGTGAACTTACGATTAAATGTTTTCCATTAGTGAGGAGTAAAGATGGATAAAGATGAAGTGACTTACGATGAAGTGACTGAGTGGACAAAGAGTGTTGGCAGAGAAGAGTTGGTGCAGATCATCACTGATATTGCTAACAAGTATTACTTGCCTAGAACTTTGGTAAGAGATATTAAAAATACTGAATATACAAACCCTGATATGGAGGTGGATGATGTCTTTAATGATAGAACAGCTTGAACAAAAGCTACAAGAAAGGAAAGAGGCTTGGTGGGAGTGGCATAAAAAGAACCCTCAAGTATGGAATAAGTTTGAGGAGTATACGCTAGAAGCTATTAAGACTGGCAGAAAGCATTACTCTCATTGGGCAATCATTAATCGCATTAGGTGGAACAGGGAGATAGAAACCAATGGGGGGGAGTTTAAAATCAGCAATGATTACATCAGCTTCTATGCTCGTCTGTTTCATGCTCGTCATCCTGATCACAATGACTTCTTTAGATTAAAGCAATTCAAGGAAGAGAAAATCATAGAAAAGTTAAAGAGTGTGGATGAAAACATTGATCGAATGTCAGACAAAATAGTTGATCTAAGCAACGCAGTTGAGAGGGTGAACCAGAAATCGCAGCTTCTGGCAGCCCAGAAAAATATATTATTTACTGGTAAACGATAAGTTAGTTTCGTATCAGTCCACTTAGGTATGCAGATTGATCTGTTTTTTTGACTAAGAAAGGAACAATTGCCAGTCTTAAATTTCTATCTCTATCTAGTCTTTCTATTATTTCTTGTTTTTGTTTTGCTGATAGTCTTTTGTCTATCTGAATTGATAGTTTGTCTTTTCTATATTTTTCCATAAATCTATCTATTCGCAAGACTTCATCTCTTGTGCTTATCGCACCTTTATGTGACTGCATGAAAGCTATTAGTTCATCTTTTCTGCCTTCTTTTTCTAGCTTGTTAATAGTCTGAGTGACCATGTTGCTATAAGTCCTCATCTCATAATACTGTTCTTGTAGTCCACCACCTATCGGAGAAGCAAACAAAGATTTAGCAATGGGTAATTGAGTTAGATATGGAGCAACATACTCTCTTCCTGTTGCTTGTCTTACACCTGTATCAGCCATGTTCAAAACATATGTTCCTATTGTTCCTGTGTAGCCTTTGAGAATGTAATCTATCTTAATAGGAGATGTATTCGTTGCCTTTCCTAAAGCTATTGCAAAGCTACTGGTATTAATAGTTGATTGCAATTGTGGGTCTAATCCTTGTTCCATGAAAGGAGGCACGATAGGATTACCTGTGAAGCTACTCTTGTTGTCCATAACTTCTTTTATAGGTTTGATGAGTTGCCATGCAAAAGGGTCTAATTTAAGCGTTGTGGTTATACCTCTTGTTATAGATTCTTCTAACTGTTTGCCAGTCGTATTACCATAATTAGGGTCGTCTAACTCAGTCATAGAATAATCTACTATTCTTTCAGGTATGGTTTTGTATATAAAGCCTACTTCAAATGGGATAGGAAATTTTAAAGGAGGTAAATCAAAAGGCATAGGAATAAGCCAGTTGTCATCTCTTACTGATTGTCGTTCCTCTTTGTATCTTTCTTCATCTCCCATCAATGCGTAGTAGAGTCCTGTTGCTAACATTAGCAATCCACCTCTAAATGCATGGGTCAATATAATACTTTTTGCTTGTTCATCAGGTGTAGTTTTTTGAACTATGTCACTAATCTTAGAAGAGTATTGTCCTGTGCCTGATCTATAAAGCACATCAAGTCCTTGAAATCTTGCGTTTAAGAAAGGAATAGCTGTAGTCACAATCCTAACAATAGGGTCAAACCCTCTTCTATCAAAGTTTATTATTTCTAATCCTTGATAAGCTGCTTCTACTTGATCGCCTGTAAGCTGTAATATGCTATCAGCTACTGCTTTTCTTGTTGCTCCATCCGATCTAGTTGTCAGTCCACCAGCAGCATCCCATAATCTTACTACTTGATTAATAGCAAAGTTGCCTTCTTCATCATATACATCTAAGCCTTGCTCTCTTTTAATTTTGTTAATTCTTTTAACTATATCTTGTCTATCATTTGCAGCATCATAACCACCTATAACTCCAAATCTTTCTAACTCAGATAAATCAGCAGCAAATCCTTTGAATGTATCTACAATTGGAATAAAGTCAGCACCACTTGTCACTGAAGCTGATAGTGTATCTCGCAACATATTTTTAATTATAAATCCAGGATCACGAGTAATAGCTTCTCGTAATATATTGGATGGCAATCCAATAACTTTCATAAATCCATCAACATCTTCTGACATACCAAGACCTTTTAATCCATATGTAAAGATTGGATCAGCTACTTGATAATAAATTTTTTCTCCATTTTCAAATACAGATATAACATCACTACCCATATTTTTAGCTTCTTTTTGATCTTTAGGTAATATTTTTTGTGCAAGTCCACCTTCTTCATATACAGCCATAAGCCTAGAAAGACCTTCATTTTTCATAGCAGCACCAATAATTGACTGCATATTTCTAGCCATAACTTCTAATGACTCTGGCTCTATAGCTTTTTTACTACCTTTAATTGGTATGCCAAAAGGATTACCACTTAAAAATCCACCTGCAACTGCTGGTCCTTTAATAGTATCATCTGCCATTTTTCTATAAAAAGGGTAATAGTCTGAGTTATCTCTCCATATTTCAGCAGTTCCTCTTATGTCTATTTTTTTACCTTCAGGAAGATTAAGATTTGTATCATTAGCTAATGTTAATAATTCTTGACGAAATTGTTCATCTGTAAAACCATTTTCTTTTGCTTCTATTCTTAATTTTTGTAATTGTTTTTCTGTTATTTTTTTTGTGCTGCTGGTAATATTTTCTATTAACTGGTTAATAGTAATTTCTTCAGACAAGATGCCAGTCTGAACTGCATAATCTAGTATTGCGTTATTGTATTCTTGATATTCATCATAAACTTTTTTAATAATTGGAAAATCTATTTCTATTTCTTTTGCAAGTTGCAATTGTTCAGGAGTCAATACAACTTCTTTGCCTTCTTCATTAAGTCTAGTTCCTCTTACACCAATAGAATACATTTTATACAATCGCATTAAATCTACACCAAACTCAGTGGTATGAAGCTGACCTATAATTTGTACAAAGCCACCATGTTTAAAATCTACGACTTTAGTTCCACCAAAGCCTTGCACATTTTTAGGTACAGGATTACCTTGTTCATCTACTAATACAGGAACTCCTCTCATCAACATTTGAGAAACAATACCCCTAGCTTTTTTAGACATTCTTAATGATTGTATTGCACCACTAATAGCTCTTGATTGTAATTCTCTTATTTTTGCAGAGGCTTTACCTATTTTTAAAACTGTTTTTTCTTGTATGTTAAATTCATCAATAACTCTTGATCTCATTCTGCTAAGATATCCGCCAACTTCTTCTGCAGTTTCAGCTACATCTATTAATGTATCGGCAAAAGTTTCATCAGGTGTGTTGTTGTCACCATTAATTGCTTCATCAATGTTTTTGTATTTATCAGGTATTTCTTTATCACTTCTAGAATAAGAAGGAGCATCTGTCATTACTACAGGTTCTATGCCTTCTTGATAATCGAAACCTGCTCTTATAGCTATAGGACTAGCAGCTTCATTCCATCGTGGCATCATTGTAGATGGTAGGCTTTCTTTATATTCTTTAAACTCTTCTGCAGTTTGTTCAAAAGTTTTTGGATTGTTAGTTTCTCTACGAAAATCATCGTATAGTTCTTTTGAATTTATTCTACTAAATGAAGGTGTATCTTCTACAGCTTTTATTCTTGGAAAGTAACCCCATCTTGACCAACCATTATTGCCATCCCAACGAACATCTCCTGCTTTTAATTCATAGGTATGTATTGTTGATGGAGTTGGATCATCAGGTCTACCAAGAATATCTGAAATTCCTTCCATTTTATTAAACAATCTTTCTTGTTGTAAATCTACAGCACCTGTTTTATCTACTTGCTCCTGCCTTCTTCTAGCTCTATCTGCATCTCTAACTTCTTCTTGAGTTATTTTAGATTCATCTACAAGAAACTGAGCATCACTTAAAAATGGAGTTATTAAATCTCCTTCTCGTAAATCTCTTTGTGGTGCAGCTTGATACATGGTAATTGTTGCATTTGGATTACCTTTAATTTCTTTTAATTTATTTAAAAAATTTACTTCTTCAATTTTTTCTTGTTCTGTTGCATTGTTTCTATTTAAGGTACTAAATTGTTGTAGCCTATCGTAATCAACATTAGTACCAAAAATAGAATAACCTTCAGGACTAAATTCTTCACTAGACATTACATTAAGATCATGTGCAGGTGGACCATATTGTGCAGGTACATAATCAGCTACATGACCTGATGATTCATCTCTAGGTGCTCTACTAAATAATGGTTCTTGATCTGGTGGTAAAGTTTTTCTTTCTTCTATAAGTTTTGCTCTTTCTCTTTTAAGATCATCTATTTTATTAGACTCTCTGTTGTAAGTAGATGTCTCAATATATTGACTATCTTTTTGTAAAGTATTTTCTTTATCATTTATTTGTCTATCAAGATTAGCAATTCTATTATCTAAATTTTCTTTTTTTTCTCTAGAAAAAGGAATGTTTGAATACTTACTTAGTTTAGATGTATCTAATTGAGCAGATGTAGGTCTTGAAATACCATACTTTCTTTCATTAATTGTTCTTAATCTTTGTACATTTCTTGGTGCATCTCTTTCTCTTGCTCCAATCTTGCCTGATTGTATATCTCTAATAATAGTTCTAGAACTATTAAATCCAGCATCATATATAGTTTGACCTAGTGTTGTTAAGAAGTTAAGAATTTTATCTATAATAGTTTTAGATTTAGGTGAAATTAATTTACTTGGATTGTTAATAGAAATTCTAAAAAATTCTGCAACTAACTCTTCATTTAATTCTTCTTCAGATACTTTATTATCTGCACCTGTATAACTAGCTTTTAATGTATTTTGAAAATCTTTTGGCAATAATCTTTTAGCATCTCTAAGCAAGATATCAAACTCTTTTTGTTTTAATACACCTAACTGTACTAAAGCATGAATGGATTCATGATCTAGTTGATTGGTTAATTCTGCAGCTAATTCAGTTTCTGACATAGTGCCATCAGGATCAATAGCTTCAATAGAAGCAACTATTTTATTTAAAGGTCTATCATATAAAGCTATTGGCTTACCTTTTAATTTATCTAAATCTACTGGTTGATAAAAATATTTATCACCTTTTTGTTTTATGTTTAAAGAGGCTTTTAATGCATTATCAAATGCAAACCCTACATCTTTAAGATTGCGATCAGCTAATCTTTGTTTCATTAAATCTAATAGATTAGAATATTTATCCATAGGTTCAGGTGATGGCAATGCTAATAAATCATTAGCTTCAATTACACCTTGTTTATAAGTAGCATCATTGTTTACTACTTCTTCTATTTGTTCTGTAGTTAATAATGTAGTTCTTCTTAACCTATTTTTAAATTCATCAGTTGTTTCATTTAAATAACTTTCAGCTTTACGAGCTTGTTGTATTGTAAAATCATCGGTCATGGTTAATCTATTTCTAGATTTAGATGCACGACCACTATCTATAAGGTCTATTTTAAATTGTTCTATTTGTTTTGGAGTTAAGTCTGAGCCAGTAATATCATTTTTTACAGCTAATTTAATATCTTTATTTGTAAATTTATCGCCTTCAAATTGATTATAAAAACCATTTATTTGTTCTGCTGTATAAGGTCTGGGAGTATAGTTAGGGAGTTTTGTTTTGTTGTTAAACCTAGGAAGGCTTTTGATATGTGACAACAACATTTCTTTTTGACCAACACTCATGCTGCTAAAATTTGTATTACCAGTAAATGTTTCTGCTAAATATTTAAACGCAGGAGAATTGTAATCTACTTCGATATTTTTAGATTCAAAAGCCTCATCAAAAGATTTTTGACTTACATCAAGTTTACCTTTATCTCTTTTAACAGGTTTTAATTCACCTGTGGCTTCTATTTTTTTAAACTTAATATTAGATTTTTCTGACATTAATTGATTAAAGTCAGCTTTGTTAAGTAGCTTTTTAGCTTCTTTAACTGTGTAGAAGTTTTTTGCACCTACTCCAGACTTATCTGCATATTGCCAAAACAATCCTAATGTGCTTTCTGGAGATACTACATTGCCTTCTACAGGATAAGCTGTTTGTATGTTTGATAATTCACTGGTTAATTTTTGTTGCATTTGTCCTAGCTCTTCTATAGATAAACCTGTAGTATCTATATTTTCCATTAGTTCAGATGCTAATTTTCTTTGACCAGCTTCTTCATTTTCAGCTATTTCTTTTTCTTTTTTAAATTGTTGTTGTCTTTTATCGCTAACTCGCACATCAAAGTTAGCTAATACTTTGGCATCAATTAAAGTATTAAGAGGGTCATATAGCTTACGAGCTATATTAGAAGATGTTCCGTTACCAGCTAATCCATTTATATTTGATATTTGTTCTGCAGAACCAACAACAAATTGATTTCTGTTTTGTTTTGTTTTCTCAGTGGCTGCTCTTGCAGCTTCTTCTATGTTTGAAAATATACCTATAGATTGTTGTGTTTCTTTTCCTATTACATTTACACTGCCATCATCATTAGCTACAAAATCAAATGATTCTAATACAGGAATTTCTACACCTTCAGGTTTTATTTCATCAGGCACAGGTCCTACAAGAGGATCAGGAACTAAGTCAGGATCAATAATCTGATCACCTTGTTGTTCTGCAAGTATGACTCTTTGTTTTATTATTTCATCTTGCTCTGCATCTTGTTTTGCAAGTTCATTAGCTTGGCTTGATTCATAATCACTTGCTTGATTTTTTTGAATTTGATGATGAGCAGCACTACTACCAGCACCAACAATACCACCTACAATTGCACCAACAGTAAAGTCATCTGCCATAGATTCTCCAACTTCTAATGTTGGATCATAAATTCCTTGTGCTACAAGTTCTTGTAAATAACCAGCTACTGCTTCTTGCGTTCCTTCGATTCCTGCTGATTTAGCAGAATCTTTTAATAATTTAACATAAGGTTTAGCTCTAGGATCACCTTTACGCAAACCTTTAAATATTTTAAGAATAGAAAGAGGATTTAAAATTTCAGATATTCCAATTGCAGCACCTGCAACTTTACTTTTTATTTCTTGACCTAGAGATATTTCTTCTCCTTTAGCTCTAGCTTGATCTTGTAATTCTGCTTGTGTTCCAATACCTGTTCCTGCAGCTAATGTGCCACCTAAAATAGGATTAACTGCGGTTGTTCCTATAAATGCTGCTGCTGAACCTAAACCTTCTGGAACTGATTGATATAATGAACCTCTATAATCTTCATCAGGTGCAAGTAAACTCTCAGTAATACCTGCTTTACCTTTGAGATAATCAGTTAATACACTCAATCCACCTGCTATAGGTGATGCTTTTGTAGCTATCTTTCTTTGAAATGCAATAGCTCTATCAACATCTGCACTTGGATCAGCATTAATATATGCTTTTAAATTTTTAAGATCAGATGTTAATTTATTATCATCACCAAAATCTACGCCTTCTGATAAACCTATAGCACCTAATGTTAAAGTATTAAGAAAACCTCTAGGTATAGCTTTTGGTGTTTGAGCTAAACCACCTAATACTGATCTTTCAGGCTCAGGTTCATAAGGTTGATAGTAATCAGGATATAGTCCAGCTAACTGTGTTTGTAGTGCTTGTAAGCCTTCTGGTGGAGTATTATCTGGTACTTCTATAATTTTACCATCAGGCAGTCTATATTGAGCCATATTAATTTGTCTTTATTTGTCCTGTTGTTGGGTCAAATTGCAAATCAGGAGCTGCATCTGATATTATTTGTGCCATATCAACTCCAGCTTTTTGTGTAGCATTAACTAATAATTGATTTATTAAATTTTCTAATTCTGTAATTCTTTTAAGATCAGCTTCACTTGGTAGTGTTTTTTCTTTCAAAGAATTTAATTCAGCCATAAAACCTGTAACAAATGGTTTAAGTTGTGCATTATTAGTAGCATCTATTTGTGCTAATGTTGTGTCATTTCTTATAGCAGTAATTGCTCTATCTGCATCTTTAGCATCTAAGTCTAAATTCTTTTCTGCTATTGAAAGTTTTGCTGCCATTTCTGCAGCATTATCTGCTGTTAAGGCTTCATTAATTATTCTAGTTCTGTCAAATTCTAAACCATACATTGCTAGTTGATCTCTGTATTTTGCATCAGATGTTTTTCTTTGTTCTTCTCTTTGACTTGCTTTTATATCTGATATATTGAGTGCAACACCTCCAACACCAGAACCAAATTCTGCAAGATTTTTAGCACCGCCAACGGCTTGTGCTAATCCAGCTAATGCTGCTACATCTAAATCTCTTTGTCTATCTGCATCACTAACTTCATAATAGTCTCTTTCAATTTTAGGTATTTCTGGTAGTGGTTCTCTATTAGGAGTAATGTTACCTAAATCTTTTATATCTATTCTTGGTGTGGCAAATACTCCGCTTTTCATTGCTTCAGAAAATTTATCTGCAGTTGTTTGTGCTATACCTGATGTAGGTGGTGCAGATGTAGTAGTAGTATTAACTTGTGGCAGTCCTGCAACTTTATCTTGATCAATACCTAACGCACTAGGAACAGTTTTAGATAATTGATTTTGTATTGCTACTGGATCAACTGTTCTTGGTTCACTGCCAACAGGTAAAACAGAAGTATCTGTAACTGTTGATGGTGGTGCTACTGCAGGTGTTGTTGCTCCTTGATATGCAATAGTTACTTCATTTTTAATTTGATCTTGTGTTTTTAAAGAACCATCAGGATTAGCAATATCTACACCTAATTGATCTGCAAGTTGTAGCATTGTATAACCTGCAGGTAAAGATGTACTTCCTGTATTAGCAAATCCTGTTATGCCACCACTTGCTGCCATTTGCATAGGAGCAGTTGGTGCACCAGATAATCCTGCAGAGATATTTGTAGACAAGGGAGTTGTCTGTGGTGCACCACCCTGCAAACCTTTAGGCTGTGCAAAATTACTTACTACTTCTTGAGCTACTGTAGAAGTAGGTTTATTAAGCATAGCTTGATAGTTTTTTTCGTTAGTGGTTCTTCTTGTTATTTCGTTTAATACTAAAAATGCAGGAAACTGTGGATTAGGGTCTTGCGACATACTAATTAATTGATCTTTAGGCACATCTTCTAAATAATTTGCTTGTTGTACAAAATTCATAATTAACCTCCTAATCCTCTATAAAGACCTAAACCACCAAGACCAGCACTAACTGCTCCTTGGAATAATCCAGGTTGTTGACTATATGTGCTTACTCTTTGCTCTGGCTGTACTGGTACACCTCTTAACATACCACTAAAGTCACTAAGTTGTCGTTTAGAAAAGTCTCTTTGACGCATGAAATCTTCGTATCCCATATCCATACTAGCTTGTCGTAAGGCTCTGTCTTGAGCACCAATGCCTTGAAGAGCACCGATTCTAGATAATACATCTGCTTGTTGTGCACTACCTATACTTTGTAAGCCTTGAGCTGCCATCATGTTATAACGATTAGACATATCGTATGCACTTTGTCCAAACCTTTCTTGTGCTTGACGAGCAGCTTCATTTTGCTGTGCTGCTGTTAAGTTAAGTTTAGCTGCTTGTTGTCTTGCAGCTTCACCAGCTTGATAGGCTTGTAAACTTTGTACACCTTCTTGTTGTAATGCTTGTTGTTGTATTTGAAATCCGCTTTGTGCAAATTTTTCTTGAGCTTGTCGTGCAGCTTCTTCTTGTTGTTGTGCAGATAATCCAAGTTGAGCAGCTCTTTGTCTAGCTTGTTCACCTGCATTGAATGATGCTTGTGATAATTGTTCTTGTGTTTGCAATGCACCTTCTTGTGCACCAAATCTAGATAAACCAAATTGTGCACCACTAAGTTGTGCAGCTCTTTCTCTTTCAAGCTGTGCTTGTGCTGATTCAAATGCAGCTTGGCTACCTCGTGTTTGAATATCGCCTAGCTGTTGTGCAAGATTTCTTTCTCTTTCTGATTGTTGTATAGCTTCACGATAGCCACCTAGTCCGCCTTGTGATGTAGCTTGATCACCTATGCCTTTGCTCATAATATCTGATTGACGAGCAGCTTCTCTTTTTTCTATATCAATAACATTCTGTTGATATGGTGACATAAACCTAGAAAGGTTTTGTTCATAAGCTAATGGATCATATGTTGGCAATGCTTGACCAGCCATATATTGTGAGCCTCTTGTTCTTGCATCATATCCTGCATCAAAACTACCAGCTTGATAATTAGGATTGTAAGTACCTGCTTGATA